>Ga0136643_10010632_pt1 | contig 13595 bp, 7 predicted proteins | sample TergutLab28metaG_FD_96883 | JGI IMG/M metagenome (GOLD analysis project Ga0136643, IMG submission 96883) | Labiotermes labralis P1 segment gut microbial communities from Petit-Saut dam, French Guiana - Lab288 P1 (version 3) (version 3) | ecosystem: Host-associated > Arthropoda: Insects >...
ACAGGCCCGGTGTGGCCCAGAGGGTGGGTAGAGGTATAGCTCTACTCTTCCATGACCGCGGCACTAGAAGGGGGTGAGTGGTCAGCAGCACGCCCCGGCCGCACTTTACCCCAGGGAAAGACCTGGTAACCATTTTACAGGAGGCTGAGTGGGCCGGTCTGGACGGGCGGAAAATCTCGTCCCCACTGGTATTCGATCCCGGACCGTCTAACCCGTAGTCAGTCCCTAAACCGACTGAGCTACCCAGTCCACAGAGTTTAATGTACACTGGTGAATTGGTGTACTGTGTACTGGTGGTGCAGGTGTACCGTGTACTGGTGTACAGGTGTACCGTGTACTGGTTTACTGTGTACTGGTGTACAGGTTTACCTGTACTGGTGTACTGTGTACTGGTGCACAGGCTTACCGTGTACTGGTGTACTGTGTACTCTGTGCTGGTGTACTGTGTACTGTGTACAGGTGTACCGTGTACTGGTGTACTGTATACCGTGTACTGTGTGCTGTGTACTGGTTTACTGTATACTGTGTACTGGTGTACAGGTGTACCGTGTAGTGGTGTATTGTGTACTCTGTGCTGGTGTACGCTGGCAACAATTCTTCGTCTCTGCTTTTATCACACGTTTCTTACTCGTTATTATGAGGCTAACCGTTTCTCAGCTACTCACAACGTTCTCCGCATTTTATGGAACCCGAATCGTAACTACCGCATTAGAAGTTCTCACAACCTGTTACAAAGCATCAGTCCGAGTCAGAGGCACCTGCTTATATTTCGTGACTATAACAGTTTTTACGGCGAGGAGTTGTTAGCAACTCGCCCAACCTCAAGCTGGGGGACCACCCCTTGTCTGCTGTCCGCGACTGCTTATTCAATACATTCGCAGCTACACTCCATATTGGAGGCCATTCCTCCATCCATTTTCACACTGTTCACTGACGGAAATATGGCAAACCCTACTTTCAAATTCACATTCCAAGACCTTACGTGACCTGCGTCTAATTAGACCTGTAGTTTGTTTGCCTACCCTTAGATTAGAACGAGTTTCTGTGACCAGAGACTAATGAAACAGTTATCATTGGTGACAGTGACAATAATGATTGCACAATCTTGATACGAAGGAAAATAAATGATTTATAAGACGTCTCTTAACATATTAATAATAACATGAATACGTCTTGATATAATGTTTCTTATAGAGCTGTCCTTTTTAACTGATCCCCGCTCACGGCAGCTTGATCGCGCAGAGAGCCTGTATCGGCCGACACATCCTGTGACAGCTGCTGTGTGCAGCAATGCCACAGAATTATCATAATGCCACTAAGGAAAAGCAGCAGGCATTATATATCTGTTCATTAAAAACCCTTCTGGTTTTTAACACCGTGCAGTCTGGTAGATGGGTAACTGCTCTAAAGTTAGGATCAGTAACACTGGTACCCACCACCTACCAGACTGCACTGGGGCATCCACAAAGCTTTAGTTTAACTGCTTCATCGTCATTAAAAAGTATTATGTTAAAATTCTAAATCCCAGTGGTCACTATATGTACAGCCAGTTTAACATTCAACAATTCTACATTCTGCCCACACAGTGTATTTATGTGTTTTGTGTGGATCTGAGAACAAACAGCGATTATTTCGCTATACAACATTAACTGACTGGTTCTTTTCAGGGTAAACGTATATTTTCGTCACGCCCCCGACCTCTTACATGAAGTTCAGACCGTATTTGTTAGGTTAGTCTTAAGGTGTGTCATCCCAGTTGTGTTAGTTCAATAGTACAAATCTGTAGTATGTATATATATATATATAGTCATGAACACAACAATATTACAGTTAGTAGCGATATATAATATACAACTATGTGTTTCGGCCCTGTATGTAGGTCATCATCAGGTTGTCCAAAGAACTTATTAAGTGACTACACATTATGTGTGGTAACTTTGGAAGGGGAACGAGATCTCGTCTTACATCATAAATCGTGGGTAAAAGCTGCCAACATTTATACTGACGCGTACTTCATCATGTGAATGCACAGCTGTTCATCGTATGATCCTATCACGCGATTAAACATGTTCAGTAGTTACATAAATCGTGAACACCTTATAATTCTAACATGCAAATTAGGTAGTAAAACCATGTTACTGAGATGTTTCATCATTTGAAAACTTCATGGTTTGTGCAAAAAATGTTCATGACTGTATGTATATATAGATATACACACACTACAGCTTTGTATTATTGTTAGATTAGCTCATTTAGTTCATTTAGTGTCTCTGTTAGAACGTTTTATTTTCTGAAAGTGCAGAATAAGAGCGAACTAAATGACACTTTGGTGATTCACAGTCAGGGTGGGAAGATGGGACTTTAGTACGCGTAAGAATCTAGGAAAACACGAAACTTTAACTATGAAACCTAAAATCTGGAACGGTGTATATAAATTGTGGGACGAGAATACGTAAGACACAGGCGTGCTGTGCCTGGCCCACTTCTTCTGAGAAGGTGTACATGCAGAATGAACCTTCTAAACACAGTGGCAGTCAAGTGAGAGGCTACTGTCCGGTACTCTGCTTAAGGTGGCTTAGAGAGAGAACAATATGCTTGGGTTTGTGCCTAACTGCCACCAGTCATACAGACTCACCTAGCGCAGCTATTAACTGCACTGAAATGAAAGAATTTCCTGTCGAAGTACACACAGAGGTTTGTTTTTGACACCCCTGGAAGGCTATAAAATTGAAAATAAATACGAGAGTTGTGGTGGGAAGCATCATTAAGAAGTCAACCTACTGTAAATCTAGGAAGTGTGTCATCCCCGTTGTGTGTGTGAAACTTGGAAAATTGTATGTAGTCCAACACAACTTAAACACTGAGGTGTATTTAATGACTGTGATGGAAACAACTATATGTTTCGGCCAGTATTGGCCATCATCAGGTTGTCTAGGGAACTTAAGGGCTAGCTATATGCATGCGCGCGCGCATGCATATAGCTAGCTACAATCATTAAATACACCTCAGTGATTAAGTTGTGCTTGACTACATACCTTTTCCTAATTTCAACATACTGTATTTTTATTTCCATATATTTACCCTTCATATCTTTCACCTAATGTTGTGATTTGTTTTGTTCCTCAAGTTACGTCTTTTGATTTTCAAATGAGAGCTCGGGTTTAGGTTTAGTACAAAATGGTATGTACCGCTAGCATTGACAACCAGAACTCTGCATTTTTCCCACACAGCCCATTTACCCGTAATATACATTTCTTAAAATCAACAGTCATTATTTTGCTGCACAGCTGTAACAGGTCGGTCTTTGTAGCGGAGATACAGTGCGTTTTCTGTACGGTGGGAACTAAACGTTCAAACATTATTCAGATAATTTTCAGGCTTAAAAGGATTCAAACTGTAACTCTCTTATTAACATGAAACCAAATTAGTCGGAAAGAAAGAGCAGATTATTTCAAAACAGCGGACGGGACTTTTTATTCGGAATATTTATAACTTGAGTGACGCAGGGTATCTGCTGCTATCGATTGTGTACGGCAGTCTGCACCACAACAATACAGCCCCAGACCCAGTACTCTACATGTTCGTGTAGTCTGCCCCTCACTTGTATCATTTGTCTGTTAAAGAAACACATTAGGTGCACGTTTCTTTCGAACACAAATTGCACAAAATCAGGCACAGTCTTACCGAGAGGCGAGCCGCAACATATAGAAGTAAATTGTGGCTAGTAATACCTGGACACAGCATACTGAGTGTGCAGAATGTTGAATACGTCGTCTTTCAGCTCAACAGTAGGCTGCAATGAGACCGCGCGCTACTAATACAAATCAAATTGTACAAATCCCATTTCTCTGAGAAGCACGGCCCGCCATGTACCAACGTGCAGTCAAGATCTCTGACAGTTAATTTCACCCAATCAAGAAATCGAAGTGTGGAGAGTAAAGAAATGTCACGCAGGCCACGAAAGCCCAGAGATGGAGTAGAGATATAACTCTACTTTTTCTTTAACCTTGGCGCTATATGGGGGGTGGGTGGTCAACGCCACGCACCTGCCGCTTTACTCCCGGGAAGGACCCGGTACCCATTGTGGTGAGAGTATGGATGGAAATTCCTTTAAGCCACGAAGAAAGTTCTGCTTTCACTGTTCCGATTTTGACGGTACTCACTGTCGCTGCACTTACCGGTTGTAAGGAGTTCTATGACGCTTTTAGCATGCTTCGTGGAACTGCCAGTCCTTGAACAGGACCACACGTTGGAGAAAATTAACCCAGCGACAGGGCGTCACATCTCTGAAGACGGAGATAACCCACGACTCTCATATTTGACGAATTTTTGTCACTTACGGATATTTGGCACGTCATTCGAAAGGAGCACTTGCTCACACGTTGGCCACGTGTTCGTATCCCACCTACTGTCGGTAAATGTGGCATCAGTCAAAAGAACCTTCACCGTTCTGTGAGTCTACTTCTTCAGTTGGTCCCCGTCCTGGCACTTTTCTTGGACCGCTAGACCCTTGAAGATGAAGGCACTAAGTTCCTTGGAAATCAGTCCTTAGTTCTTTTTGCGATGCGCTATTATTGGTGCAGCACCTGCACACTGAACTTCACACAACACACAAACAACCAAGTATGCAGAATGCAGAGATTCGAAACTGTAGAGTAGACGGTAAATGTAGTAACAACTAGGCTTTAAAAGTATGTAGATAATGTCAACAGTAGGTACAGAGTAGTTAAATTGTCGTCCTACACATTTGATCGTTTTAGGCACTAACAGCGTGCCTGTCGTAATGTAGGATGTAAAAGTGTAGAAATAATCATCAAAGAAACGCAATTAACTGACGTTACTGAAGTATCTCAAAGCTGCACAAACTCACAGATTCTGGCGCCAAGCTCGGCATCTCTTTCTGCAGCGTTAGCAACTGTGATTGCTAACGTATCCACAATATACAGCACGAACCGGATACCGTTTTACATACTCAGAACTGTCTGCTGCCTGATGTCCTTTAGCAGTGTGACGACAGGACTTGGGACACATCTGACCTTCTGACAGGAATGGAATAAATCTATGTGAATATAAATCTTTAAGCAGAATGCAATCCTGCACTGAGCGACGTCGCTGAAGCGTCAAATGCGAATTTCGTGGTACGAGTGGCACAAGGGAACCTCTGTTTACGTCAGCTCTCGCTCGACTTTGCAGTCAGTCCCGCTTCAATCACCCTTCACTTCAGGGGCCGCAATGCTAATCAATAAAACTTAAACGATAACGAATAGAACACAAACACGACGGAATGTTTTATTTACTATACTGTAGTATTGTACTGTACTGTATTGTACTGTGCTGTATGGTACTGTGCTGTGCTGTACTGTACTCTACTGTATTGTACTGTACTGTACTGTATGGTACTGTATGGTACTACTGCTCTACTGTACTGTAATATATTGTACTGTACTCTATTGTAGTGTACTGTGCTGTACTGTACTGTACTGTGCTGTACTGTACTGTACTGTGCTGTGCTGTGCTGTACTGTATTGAACTGTATTGTAGTTTACTGTACTGTACTGTATTGTACTGTACTGTGCTGTGCTGTACTGTATTGTAATGCAGTCTACTGTGATGTACTGTTCTGTAGTGTACTGTACTGTACTGTGCTTTGCTGTGCTGTGCCGTAATGTACTGTACTGTACTGTTCTGTAGTTTACTGGGCTGTACTGTACTGTACTGTACTGTACTGTAATGTGCTGTGCTGTGCTGTACTGTATTGTATGGTATTGTGATGTGCTGTGCTCTACTGCACTGTACTGTACCGTACTGTACTGTATTGTACTGTATGGTACAGTGCTGTGCTGTGCTCTACTGTACTGTACTGTGCTCTACTGTACTGTATGGTACTGTGTTGTGCTGTGCTCTACTGTAGTGTACTGTATTGTACTGTACTATATTTATTGTAGTGTACTTGCTGTAATGTAATGTAATGTACTGTACTGTATTGTATTGTACTGTAGTGTACTATATTGTATTGTACTGTACTGTACTGTGCTGTGCTGTGCTGTGCTGTACTGTATTGTACTGTGCTGTAGTTTAGTGTACTGTCCTGTACTGTACTGTGCTTTCCTGTGCTGTGCTGTACTGTACTGAAGTGTACTGTGCTTTATTGTACTGTAATGTACTGTACTGTATTGTAGTGTACTGTACTTTGCTGTACTGTACTGTACTGTAATGTAATGTGCTGTGCTGTGCTGTACTGTACTGTATTGTACTTTACTGTATTGCACTGTGCTCTACTGTATTCTACTGTACTGTACTGTGCTGTGGTGTGCTGTACTGTACTGTAATGTATTGTACTGTAGTGTACAGTGCTGTACTATACTGTATTGTGCTGTAATGTGTTGTGCTGTGCTGTACTGTACTGTACTGTACTGTATTGTACTGTACTGTACCGAATTGTACTGTACTGTGCTGTACTGTACTGTATTGTACTGCACTGTACTGTACTGTACTTACTGCCTTGTACTGTACTGTACTATATTGTGCTGTACTGTACTCTATTGTAGTGTACCTTACTGTATTGTACCTTACTGTATTGAACTGTTCTGTACCTTACTGTAGTGTACTTTACTTACTCGAACTTTCTGTACTGTACTATACTGTATCTTACTGTACTCTAGTCTATTGTACTTTACTGTAACTTATTGTACTGTACTATAGTTTATTGTACTGTATTGTACTGTACTGTACCATATCGTATTGTGCTGTGCTGTGGGTATTGTACTCTACTGTGCTGTATCTTACTGTACTCTACTGTGCTCTATTGTACTGTACTTACTGTACTCTATTGCACTGCACTGTAGTGTACTGTTTTGTGCTGCCTGTACTCTACTGTGCCGTATTTTACTGTACTGTAACTTAATAAACTGTATTGTACTGCACTTTACTGTTATGTAGTGTTCTGCGCTGTACCGTATTTTACTCTACTCTGTTGTAGAGTATTGCACTGCACTCCACTGTACTGTACTCCGCTGTACATTATTGCACTGCACTGTACTGTATTGTATTTACTTATTGTACTCAATGTATTGTAATGTACTGTACTTTAGTGTACTGTATTGTAATGCACTGCGCTGTACTGTACTGTACCTTACTTTACTGTATTGTGCTGTACTCTAATTTACTGTGTTGTACTGTACTGTACTCTATAGCACTGTAGTGTACTGTATTGTACTGCACTGTAGTGTACTGTACCGTACTGTACCTTACTGTACTCTATTGTATTGTACTGTACTGTACCTTTCTGTACTGTACTGTACTGTACTGTAGTGTACTCTATTTTACTACACTGCAATGTACTGTACTGTACCTTACTGTACTCTATTGTACTGTACCTTACTGTACTGTACTAAATCTTACTGTACTGTATTGTACTGTACTGTGATATACTCTATTGTACTGTACTGTAATTTACTCTATTGTACTATACTGTACCTTACTGTACTGTACTGTACTGTAATGTACTTTATTTTACTGCACTTCACAGTACTGTGCTGTATTGTACTGTACCTTACTGTACTCTATACTGTACTTTATGTTACTGTACTCTGATATACTGTATTGTACTGTACTGTAATATACTCTATTGTACTCTACTCTACTGAACTATACTCTACCTTATTGTGCTGTACTGAACTGTAATGTACTCTATTGTACTGCAATTCACTTTACTGTACCTTACTGTACTCTACTGTACTTTATTGTACTGTACTGTGATGTACTCTATTGTACTGTACTCTATTGTACTGTATTGTACTGTACTGTACTGTACCTTACTGTACTCTACTGTATGTAGTGTACTATAGCATGCTGTGTTGTACTGTACTACACAGCAATCTACTATACTGCATTCTTACCGTACCCTACTCTTGCTGATTCAGGATTACGACTTTGACATTTGACAGTGTGTTCGGGGACAGACAGACAGGCAGACAGACCGTTACCTGTTTACGAACATTAATCGAAGTAATAACTTCCAACGTACGTAGCACTGACGTACGGTCGTGGCTTGTGTGTGCGAGTAATTTTTGTATGCGATAGATAATGTTTGTGGTTTCGTGCTTATTTGGACTCTGAATAAAATGGACTTAGTTTAGACACACACTAAACCCATAACATAAGGCAACTAGTGAAAATATAGTTTATTTCTGAGAGCACCTGACTAACATGAACATGCGCTTCTCCTTCTCTGTACTTACGTGTGTCCCAAAACCTTTGCTCCTGACTCACGTAGCTTCTGCTTTCTTCTCTATCCCATTTATATTTCCGCCCAATAAACAATCTGTCCTGCATCATTCTCTCCTGCTTCCATCTTAGATTCTTAATAGCGCTTAATGAAGCCAATCGAACGAGGAACGACAAAAAGCAGCCTTTTTTTAATATTAAGCTAAATAGGAACAATACTTCTATCTAAAATTCAAGGTAAGGGTGACGTTATATTTTTTCCTGTGCAAGCCATGAAGACATGTAGTGGGAGTGAAGATTTAGCTCCTCTGGTTCTTGACCTTAATACTAGTTGGCAGTGAGCGCTCAGCCTCTTGCCCCAGCCACTTCACACCCGATAATGAACCACAGCACCGACTACGTAGGAGGCTGAGCGGATCCCAAGTCGTTCTGGACGTTTTGGTGAGGGAAAAAGTGTTGCTTCTACCGGAATTTGAACCCCGCAACATGCAGCCCTTAATCTAGGGGCTACGTTGCTTACCCTAACGTGTTTGGTACCTGCACCACGCTCTATGGCAACATTAGAAAACACACACGTTCTGTCCTGACGGCACCAAATGGTCGAGGGGACGCACAGCTTGGTTCACAGTTTCTTTGCAGGATCTGCTGATGTAGAAAATATGAGATACAAGTTGGGAAATCTTGTTTTCTGAGATATGACGTTACGCCATTGGACTGTTCGCTTTCGACGTTTCGTAACATCGTAGTTTCTTTATCTCCAACGGTAAGGAGTTCCGAAAGGAGTAACGAAAGGAGTTTTGCAACTTCGATAAACGTATCGTAGACAAACAAGCATGTTACAAATTGCCTTAGCTTTTCTTACAATAAAACCAACTAGATACACTAATTTCTCAAATTTATTTTTGGAATAAAACTCTACATGTTTCGGACGGTTCTTCTGTCTATCATCAGGAGTTTTTCACTGTAAACGCCGCAATGGTATATGACATACAGCTTGCGAGCAGGATCAGGAAGGAACGTCCCTGCTCACAAGCTGTCAGCAAACCTGTATGACATATACCATTGCTGTGTGTACAGTGACAAACCCATGATGATGGACAGAGGAACTGTCCGAAAAATGTAGAGTTTCATTCTAAAAATAAATTTGAGAAATTAGTGCATCTATTTGGTTTTATTGTAAGAAATTATCACGATGCAGGGTCACCTGAACGTCAAATTGACTTAGTTTTATTAGTCGGTCAGTTGGGTGGTTAGTAAGGTAAATCAGTCGCATTGCAGACCCGATGTGCCCCTGAGGATTCCAGGAATTAAGGTTCCCAGATTACGTGATAATGGCCCAGGATGGTGTTAAGGTTGTCAGCCTTACGCACCGGCCGCTTTTACCCCCAGGAAATACTCCTGGTACTCATTTCTGTTAGAGACTGTGTCGACCCCAGGGCCATAGTGCGATCGGAAGGATTATGGCAATGAGAAATCCCAATGACACCACCTGGAATCGAATCGGCGACCTTCCGATTTGTAGCACAGCACCTTAACCACTATACTACCGCGGTCCCCTTGGATGGTTAGTAGTCTGGTTATTTAGTTAATCAGTCCTTCAGCCAGTGATTCGGAAGAAAGAGTAGAGTGAATGCGGCCGTCTACATTCTTACGAAATGACAGCGTTTAATTTCGCTGGTCGCCATGTTAATTGGGGTATGAAGATTTAGTGTTGTTATCAGACCGCAATAAAAGAGACAGCTGCCACTGCTGGAATTGCTAGGACAGCGATCGTTCCGGCAGCTGGACAAGACGTCTGACACGCTATTTGCCTTAAATTTATTGGTTACATTTTTACCTGCATTAATTACCAGGATATGATTAGCCGTTACGTCAGCAATACAGTACAACTCCCTGCTGACTTAACGAATGCGTGAACCTGCAGTCCCACTTCAGCGAACACGCGTACTGCTTGGCGCGATCGTTACGGTCAGCGTGACACCGACCAGAAATGAAGAACTGTTCATCAGCTTGTACGAAATCACCAATACCATCCCATTTGCCCACCCCCTGCCGCCATTTCGCAAAATTGGATTATGGAATTAAATGTTGTACTGATAGGATGAAAATTTGCAATGTTGCAATAATATGAAACAATTCAAAGAGACTCTGAGATACCGTCTCTGAGATACTCTATGCTGGATTGAATTATGAGTGAGAAACTGCTTGTAGACAAATTTGTCCATCAGATAGCAATTTACTAGAATTCAAACATTCGCTGAAAGGAAACACGACCCGAATATTCCATGTCTTCGGCAGTGCAGTGCAGTGCAGTGCAGCACAGTACAGTACAGTACAGAACAGTACAATACAGTACGGCACAATACAGTACAGTACAGTAGAACACAGCACAGCACAGTACAGTACAGTACAGTAGCACAGCACAGTACAGTACAGTACAGTAGAGCACAGCACAGTACAGTACAGTACAGTACAGCACAATACAGTACAGTATAGTACAGTACAATACAGTACAGTAAAGTACAGTACAGTACAATATAGTACAGTACAGTACAGTAAAATAGAGTACAGTACAGTACATTACAGTACAGCACAGCACAGCACAATACAGCACAGCACAGCACAGCACAGTACAGCACAGCACAGTACAGTACAATACAGTACAGTACAGTACAGTACAATACAGTACAGTACAGTACAATACAGTACAGTAGCACAGCACAGCACAGTACAGTACAGTACAGTATAGCACAGCACAGTACAGTACAGTATAGCACAGCACAGTACAGTACAGTACAGTATAGTACAGTACAATATAGTACAGTAAACTACGGTACGGTACGGTAAGGTACGGTAGGTACAGTACAGTAGTTCTCTTCGACTGACAACATTCTCTAAAGAAAGCCCCACTCTGTTCCCCCTTATACATAGCATCATACGTGTTTTGGAAGCCAGAAGTGCGTATGGACTAGGCTAGGAGGTAGAAGGGCCGGGTTTTGGTCCCGGCAGGATGAGAGTTTTTTCTCCGAAACATCCGAACTGCCTCTGTTTCCCCCTCAGCCTCCTATTCAATGGGTTACGGGTTCGTTTCCCTGTGTAAAGCAGCAGCGGTGTGAAATTAACAGCTGACCTCCATCTCTTGCCATTAAAAATGTGTGGAGCTATGCACCTATTCTCCTATACGCCTTAATATCTTGCACAGGGGCAGCTTTACCTTAACTTTTAATGTAAGTTATACATAATTCATAATACATATTATACATCGTGACGTCACCTAAATTACTTTAGCGTGATTTTAAATTACTTTTCATGCCAAGCAATGACACAGACACTCTCTAAGGCAGCACTTGCCCCACTTGAGCTGTAAGGACCGCTACAAGAACCGGTGACACTGCCGCAGCTCTGATGATCTGCACTTGCATTCAAAAGGCAATTGTTTCGAATCTTGTCTAGGGTACAGTTCCCTGAATCTGACGTTCAGGTGATCGTGCATCGTGATAAATCCTTACAATAAAACCAACAACATGCACTAATTTCTCAAATTAATTTTTGAAACAAAACTCTACATATTTCGGACAGTTCCTCTGTCCATCATCAGGAATTTTGCACTGTGCACGGCAGTGGTATATGTCATACAGGTTTGCTGACAGCTTGCGAGCAGACTGTCAGCAAAACTGTACGTACTGATGTGTGTACAGTGAAGAACTCCTGATGATGGACCAAGGAACTGTCCGAAACATGTAGAGTTTTATTCCAAAAATGAATTTGAGAAATTAGTGCACCTAATTGGTTTTATTACAAGAATTGGCTGTTCCCTGAATGGTTTTATGTAATATTTCCCGCCTCACCCCTCCCGACAAATGCCGGTGCATCGAATCGACCGATTTTTGACCGCTTCATTCCAAATGATTTCCAATTTATCAGTCATCAATCAACTCAGTATTCTCCGTCATTTTAACTTCGATATCGACAGCGTCATTAAATATAGTAAAAAATGAAATATGTTAAAATTAAATGAATTATGTGTCTACAGTGACAATTCATGCAGAGGAACTAAGGGTATTTAAAAAAAAATTGAGTTGCAATATCGCTGTTGGAAGCATAAATAACTGCACCCAAATTTTGGGACGAATCAGTAAGACGTATCTCCGGGTGTCTGAAACGCAATCAGTGGTGTTGCGGAAAGTAGCCAATTTTTCTGACTTTGTCTTGTGCACTGTCGAAGGAATTTCTAAAGATCTACATTTCACTCAACGACACGTTATCACGTCCCAGAAGAATCGATCCCTCAGCAACATCCGCTGTCAGAACCTCGATCTCGCAAGTACACGCTACTGCTGTCGTATAATTCCCAGCAAACGCCACTGAGCTTTGTCCTTCTTCACTTTCCCAGAACCGAGACGCCCCATCGCCGCCTTCGCAGTACCGCACAGCTGGACTATATTCTGAACCACACAAATCTAGTCCTCACCCTTCCATTCAATTATTTTGAGTCCATTTTAATATTAACGTAAATCCTACGCCTACATTTTCATACTGTGTCTTCCCTTAAGATTCCCTCACCTAATTTCTGTAAGCATTTCTTTTCTTCTCTATACATGCCATAAGCCCAGCCAATCTCATCCGCCTTGATTTTAGTATCTTAAATACACCATGTGAGGAAGACATCATGGCGCCCCTCAATACAGAATTTTTTCCATTCTCCTCCCACTTCCTCCATTTTGTGTCCAAATACCCTGCTTAGCGCCCTTTTTTCAAACATCATCAGTATGACAGATCAAGTTTAGCGCCCCCCCCCCCCAAAGTGCCAGACAACATTACATTATCCGGCCTCTATACGACTAATTCTGTATGTAATGGTCATGGTGAAGTGACCACTTCCGCTCTCAACCCTCCTCTTTCCGGCTGTTCCTTTTATCGTGTCTCTGATCGGGTAGCTTCCAACTGTGTATCGTCTGGCAGCTACCGGGCTCAGCGACCGACGAAAGACCCACCTGTACAGTGTAGCTGCCCGGTTAACGATACAACTTCACCGTGACACTGGACCCCAAATCTCATAATGTATTTTAACAGTTCACCAAAAGTGGCCTTATTTAGAGACTTAAATGATAAATGCTTACAACTAAGTACACGTGAAACATGCAAGTTACGTGATTTATTAGCCAATTTAGCGTGTCTGTCCTGAAAAGTACGTACTTACAGCCCAGCTGTCACTATATGTACCACACAGTGGTCACGATATGTACAGCACAGTGGTCACTATATGTACCGCACAGTGGTCACTATATGTACCGCACAGTGGTCATTATATTTACAGCACAGTGGTCACTATATGTACCGCACAGTGGTCACTATATGTACCGCACAGT
>Ga0136643_10010633_pt1 | contig 13595 bp, 16 predicted proteins | sample TergutLab28metaG_FD_96883 | JGI IMG/M metagenome (GOLD analysis project Ga0136643, IMG submission 96883) | Labiotermes labralis P1 segment gut microbial communities from Petit-Saut dam, French Guiana - Lab288 P1 (version 3) (version 3) | ecosystem: Host-associated > Arthropoda: Insects >...
ACCTAGCAACATCACTTAACTTAAATTAAAAAAAAAAAAAAAATAGAATAAATGTTTGAAACACGAAATTGGATAAATTTTCAAAGTCAGGTCTAGGAAGATGAAGTGTGAACTCCACGAAAATGTGAAATTGAAGAAATGTTAAATCCATTAACATTTAACATTATTCTAATGGGCACTTGGTCAAAATCTTACAGAGTATGTAATATCACATAAAACAAAAAATGTGCATGTAATTTAGGAGTTTCATTGTATCACTAATTTCTACAGATATTTCTGCAAAAGATTATGGATGGTATGACTGTTGTGTTCTAAAACTCTCATACTGAAATGGTGATGGCTTTTGAGAATGTTGACAGTACAGTTAAGTAGGTAGCTTGTGGAAGTTTAAGCTCTTCATTTTGTACCTTGTTTGCTGATTTGTCCAGTACCAACACTGGGACTGTGTAGAGCATGGACTCTCCACCTTCCCAGTACTGTAGATACAGGTCTAAAAACTCGGTGTCCCTGATTTCAACCAGCTGACGGGCAGGCAACCTGCAGGAGTGCTGATATTTGGCACCAAACCGCAGCCCCTTGTCCAAGGATGCCCACGAATCAGGACATAGCTGCAGAAAACTGCCACTGGCAGAAGAAATGGCCTTCATGTGGCCTTCAGGTGTAAAGCGTACAACAGTCAGATTCAGCCTGTTTGCCTGCATGAAGGAAGTTATCTGAATTGTTACTACCCTTCTGCTTCATGCAACCTTGTTCTCTTCAATTTAATTACCCTCACAATAAATCACAAATTTCTCCATTACTTTATTTTCTTCAGTACCACAGTTTATTACTCATATTCTTTCCATTTTCATATATTTTCTTGTATAAAATTTTATGTTTCATGTAAGTATATATTAGGATTCTAGTTTTCTGGGATGTGACACAATGTAGTCTAATTTCAAAGGAAACTGCTGCCTCAGTTTTCAGGGTAGGAAAAGTGAGGAGGGAGATAGCAGGCTTGTCTGAAACATTAACACTTCACTAACAGACTACAGTATCACATCCCTAAAAAATTGTTTCCTGCAACATTACGCAAATTACTTACCTTAGAGCTGGGATCCATGGTGTACTTGGCTGTTATCTTCTTCCTAGAGAGTACAGTCTGTGCATCACCCTCCCCATAATACAGCCATGGCAGTGAACTGCTATCAGAGGTTGGGATGTGTTTTGAATCTTGAAACACTTTACATGGGCTCCCAGCATAGTCATCACGGAACAACACCAGTGTACACATGTTGGCCACCAGTTGGCAAGCAGTCTTGTTCCTTGCCTGAGAAGAGCATATCCTCTCAGCTGCTTTATTATCAGTGCTCCCAACATTTGGCCCAATTATATGTGTCACACAATATATTACATAAAATGGGGAGAATACTAAAAACACACAGGAGTGGAATACAAATACGTTTAGATTAACAAGAAGAAGTAGGGGTGGAACTGTTTTTAGTATTATGTAGAGTGTAACATACACTGTACAGATGTTGCACTGTTAAGATTGGTAATCTAAGTCAGATGCCAGTATACAGAACCAGGAAGTCAACTCCAGTACACAAAAGTGTAAACAGTAATTGACTTAACAAATTATTTATTCATAACATACTGTAAAAGTATCCTTTCATCCTTTTACAAGCCTGTGTGTGTCCTCTTCCTATGGTCTTTCACTTTACACTTTCTGGGGAATTACATTCATGATAATTTTTTGAACCTGTCATTTCCAGTTTTTTCTGTACACAAGCACAGAATCCGTTACAGGTAAAACACATAATTCTGTCATCAGAAAGGTCAGTCAGAATGATCTGTCTTCTTTCTGTTACCATTTCTGTAATCTACAGAATCTCACTGGTTTTTGAGTCCAAGTTTCACTTTCACACATTTTCATATGTGCAGCATAAATTCTTACTTTCCACACTTCCAAAGATTAGGATGCTGAAACCTAATTTTACCGGGAAATATATGTTATCTTACAAGAATAACATAAAATAACAGGTTCTTGAAAACATGTGAAGGCAAACCACTATTTTTACAGTCTATAAAGTATGAAATATGAAGGCCACACAAAATCCTCAGGATTCCTTTTGACACATAATTTACAAATGACTGGGTGTACAATTCGGTATAGGGATAGATATTAAATATACCTACGAATTTTGTGTGAAGCTTCCAGTTTGTATATTAAAAAAGTGATGTCAAGTGAGGAGCCACATCAAATTTAGAGCAGAATGATTCATCACTCTGACATCCAAAAAACAAGACCTCTACTCCTGAACTGACACAGCTTGTTGACCAAGCAGATTCAATAACTTTAGTCGCTGCTTAAGTTTTAAATGTTAATATAGCTGGAAAATGTTTGGCAATGAAAACTGGGCAGTCAAGAGTGGATCCAGGTTTTGTGGGGCCTGAAGCCTATACCACTTCAGGGCCCTCTTTGAGAAAAATAATTCAAAATTATGAATAAAAAATTTGGTACAAAATTGAATATTTATTCAGGGCTCCTACTCAGAACTTGGAAGGGGCCTGAAGCTTAAGCTTCATTAGCTGCATAGTAAATCTGTACCTCTGGCCAGTTGAGTAGAGAAATTATACAAATAAATATCTTGTTTATAATTCAAGCAAAACTCTCTTTTCAGTTTTTGAGTGTATGAATAAAATATAAACCATAAGTCCCCAAAACTGCTCCATAGGTTTCCTTAGCTTTATTAATATGTCATAATTTGTGAATAAGCAGTGTTTTGAGTGAATGTCAAAGAAGCAGCTAATTAAATTAGTAATTACCCCATGGTCCAAAGACCTTCTTGAGAAGCCGTTAGTTAGAGCTAGTCAAGAAAAGCCCCATACTTTATTAAACCAAAAGATTCACTATTGTCTTCATAAGAAATAACCATGAGGCAGATTAATCCAGTTCATGCCTGCTCAGAACCATTTTAATAATGTCCTCCCACCTATGCTCAGGTCTTCCAAATTGGTCACATCATATCATTGTATGTTCTATTATTTCCATGCCTCAAAACATCCAACTAAATACACTTATAGTAGTAGACTAAAATAATATATGTCACTGTAACAAAATACCATAAGTGTATTTAGTTGGACTTTTTACTATTCGTCTCTTTACTTCAGGTTTTCCCATAAAGCATCCATCCGCATTTCTCTTCTCTCTCCATACATGCCACATACCCATCTCAGCTGCCATGACAATAATGCCATAACAACATTTGGCAAGAAGTACAAGTCATGAAGCTATTTACTATGCAATTTTCTCCATCCTCCTTGTACTTCCTTCCTCTAAGATCCAAATATCCTCCACAACACCCTATTCTAACACACTCTCATCCTGTATTCTTCCCTCCATGTAAGAGACCAAGTATTTTACCCATATATAACAACATGCAAAATAAGAATGTGTATTTTATTGCAGGTAATGTTAGTTTGATAAAATGAATGACAAATAAGAGTCTCCTATATTTCAGTCTTTATATTTTTGTAGAGCAAATATGATGACAAAAGATTTTGGACCAAACAGTACCAGGCATTTCCTGAGTTCAATCTTACCTTAATTTCATCATGAATACAACTGTGATTTGTTATGCCTGTTCCCAAATACTTGAACTTTGCCACACCTCAAAAGGACTGATTACCCATCTTTATGTTATGATTCCCTTCTGAGTTCTGTTCACAACGCATGAATGTATACTTAGTCTTCACATCACTTATTTCTAGACCATCCTTCTTATCAGAGACTAATAGAGCTTCTGTATCTCACGTTATGGTATGTATATTTTGCCCAGAAAGGAAGCAATGAAAGCACAGATGAGAAGCTCATGTGTTTCATCCAACTTTGCCTCTTTTGTATTGCTTGATCCTTCCTAATGGCATCTTATAAAGCAAAGTTGGGAAGCAATGGCAATAAAGCATCTCATTGTTTCAATTGGAAATATGTTAGAAGAATGCATGCCTCTCTTTATTTTAACATAGGTTAAATTCCAATACATTTTTACTGACCTAACAGTTTTGTGGGTGTACCAAATTCCATGTCAATATCATGTAAAACCCTCCACCAAACTGAATCACAAACTTATGTAATGTCCATTTGTAGTACCATTCTTTCTAAAAAATGTGGTGAATTAAGAATATGTGATAGTAGTTGATCTGTTACATCAAAATACACAACAATGATACCCAGTAATTTTATCTACATATATAGTAAATCTAGAGAGAAGAAAGTGGGATGCTATTTTGTATGTTGTTCATTAGAGTGATGTGCCCCAATAATTACTATACATTACTTTATTATCATTCTAAAAGCAGATATAAAGATTAATATATCAAGGAATAATCAAGAAAAAATAATCAAGTTAACACAACTCTCCTTTTATTATAAATCAATATCTGTTTTTACATTCTGCTACAAGTTTCAACCTAAGAGTTCAACATCAGACAAAAATACGCAATATATGACTTCTTAGGTTGAAACAGACCAAATTTTAAAAACTGACAGACACACAATATAAAAACAGATAGCAACACAATGGAATGTAAGAACAGATAGAAACAAATTGGGATTTTATCTGTTAAAAAGGGTACAATGATTAATTCCTTCAACTGTTGATGCAATTTGTCCTTATTGCACACAGAATTAATAAGTTCGTGTAACTCAGAATGTAGTCTCCAATTTCCTGCTTGAATCATTTCTGCTGGAATTTGATCAATACCTAGTAATTTATATCTTTTCAGATTTTCAATAGCCACCTCAACTTCAAAGGCTGTGTTTCAATCTCCCTAACACCATTAACCTCATGAACCTTCAATAACTGACACAAGTAGTTCTTCAACATATCTGAAATTCTGTGCATATCTCCAAGCAGATCATCATTCATGCCTTTTACCAACTTAGTTATACAACTGTAACCCTTCTCAAATTCATTTATGCCTCTATACAAATCTTGGGCCAGGACAGCATAGTCGGTATAGTGACTCGCCACAGGCTGGACGGTCCAGGGTTCGAATCCCGGTGGGGGCGAAATTTTCCGCACCTGTCCAGGCCAGCCCTGAGGCCCACCCAGCTTCCCATACAATGGGTACTGGGTCTTTCCCAGGGGTAAAGCAGTCAGGGCGTGGAATTGAACACCCACTCCCATTAAGCGCCGAGGCTAAAGAAAGAGTAGAGCTATACCTCTACTCCCTCTCTGGGTCTTTGTAGCCTGTTCTAGGGTAAACTCTATTCAGATCTTTAATATTTGTGTTATTACTTTTTGTTTCAAGTTAATTAATTTTACATTCCAAATATTCCCTCTATTTGGTCCAGAGAAATATCTACTGGCTGCACATATTACAGGGGCTCATATTACTTGCATTAATTTGGTGTGAATCATGTGACTATTGCAGTTTAGTCTGCTTCCTTTGATCTCTAAATCTGAACATTATGCATCTTCTATTCATTCGGAACTCAGCTCTTGTCAGAAGAGATTTTGATATTCTCTCAGTTTTTAAAAGGCCTATTCATTTTCATTCTCCAAAGCAGCAAACCTGTCTGAGATTTTAAGATGATACTGTTCCTTAATTTCCACCTCTGTTACTTTATTAAGATTGAATTTCTCTAAACTTCTATGATGCTTGTTCATTTACTGACAGACTCTCAATAAAATTTGAAACCATCGAACATTGATCAGCATCATAGCCAATTCATTTGAAAAATCAGACATTAAGTATATTTGAATGCCATCTTACATCTATCACGATATGAAAAATCAGAATGTGAATGTTTTGAAGTAGCAAATGGCACTTACCTTGCATAAATACACTGATGGCCTTAAGTATCGCCTAAGGAAATATGAGTCAATCTTCTCACCCGATTCAAACTCTATAACATAACTGTTTGCATCATCTGACCAGGTGGAGATACTACTGAAAGGGATGCAAACCCCTTCTAACAGTACGTGGGTGGCAGCAGGACAGGAACACTTGTGAAAAGGTAATGAGCAGGGAACACAGACCTTCCCATCAGATGAAGGAACTGTTCCTGCTGTGCAAGTCAAACAATGGAATGCATCGCTCAGAGTGCCATTGTAATGTCTTTCAACTGAAACAGATTGAAGCAACAAGTCAAAACACGTTCCAACATTTTTATTTGTGCTCTGCTGATCTAATAATATAAATAATTAATTATACCATGTATCTCCTGAATTCCACATTTCGCACAAACCACAGTGTCATTTCTTTTGATAATCTTAGCTGAACATGGAAGGCAGTCGAATTTATCAGTTGTTGGAACATGACGGTCTGGACACCGTTCACAGACTGGAAACTGGCTACCATTCGGATGCACAATCTTACTCTGTATGTTACATGTGCATGACAACTCTGAAACAATAAGTCCACTCTATATGTACATTAAGATAATAACTATTTGTTAAAATAATTATTTTATTTAACAACTCACTATCGTTAGTAGGCTCCAGGTTCTCTACGTCATTGCAAGGAATGCATTTGAGCGAACTTGAGTCAAAATATTCATTATCCGCACAAGTGTTCGGATCTGAATATGACAGCATTTCTCCAGAGAAACCATACGTCAATGAGATAATTTGTACCAACGCCCAGCATACTAAAACGTTCATAAACACCATATCGAAGCCATTACGCGTAACCATAGCAACGGCCTGCCTTCGGCAACGTTCAGAAATCTAGGATACCCAAGTGTTGAACAACGGAATACCTCGGTCTTAACCAAACTCTTATTAGTCACTTTTTGGCTACAAAAAATAGCCATGGATCCTCACATTCTTACATACGTCAATATAGTGCCCCGATGACAGGGAACCAAAATTTAAAATTTATATCTCATATTTGATTTCAGATAGCTACGAATACGTCACTATATGTGTCCATCATAATATATATTTTTTTCTTCACTTTGTGATCAAAAATAGAAACCAATATTTTGTTAACTCCGAGATTAATCATAGAGACATTAGACAACACACAAATATTCATCAACTTCTACACAACTTAACTAAATATCAGAACGGGACTTACTATCTAGGTATAAAGTTTTACATTGGGCTGCATTCTTATGTCAAGGATGTATCTAATAATCTAAATGGATACAATTCAATTTTGAAAGATTTTTTGTATGAGAATTCTTTTTTCCCATCTAGATGAATACTGTTATTTAAACAAGAATAAATATTTGTATATTTCTGTTATAACATGTCGAGTGTAAACTATCTACAATATATATTATTAATAACGTTTCTGTAACGGGTTTATATTTTCTTGTATTTTTAAATTTTATACTGCTGTAACGTTTTTATGTAATAATAATTTATGGCTTATTCTGTATCTAACAGGTTTTCCTTTATGGATTTATAGAATGCAAAAATAAATAAATAAATACCTGTGTCAAACGTACAAATGTATTGCACATTATAACTTTAATTACTAATTGTCATTCGCTTAGTGGCTGCAGGAAGTTTCGTAATCAGATATTCTAACGGTCATACGAAGTAAACATATCGCTAATTAAAGAAGACACACAATCATTGTTAACAAAACATTATTACTTTCACTGAAAGAAAGGTTAACGTGAGAGTAGCTGCTACAGAAATTTATCTACGATCCCTGGGATCGGGTCGCGGGCGGGAGCACACTACGGCAACCACTGGTAAAACTCAATCGAGGCCTCATGATCAACGATCAAGGCGACGCAGGTGTCTTCACGGTGGTGACATCTGTGCATGTCACGGCCGGTAATGATTAGGCTTTTAACTGCATACTGGTTGGTCTGTAACTGTGGTGCGACGGAATTGTTAATATATAATCTGTGGGTATGGTGAGGCGATAAGGAAAGTTGCCAATCGCAGTGTGGGAACGTCAAGCGCATGAGCGTTTGAAGCGATTGAGTATGCGATGGCGTGTTATAAGTTACGAGTGATAATTTGTCAGCACTCTTTCACGCTATTTACGAGTTAGGAGATTCAACTGAATATCCGTATTGAATGATCTAGGGGTTCTTTTGTGAGCTGTATCATGGAAACCCTGGAAGGTGAACAGAATGAACACAATACAGATGAAGATGTGGAGAAAGCAAAAATACGTTACCGTAAACTCCTGTCAACTGCAAAAGAATCTTTTGAAAATGGTGAGGTATCTGGGACTATTGCTTGAATATGTCGGTACAACCGTGAGTCATGTTATATGAACAAAGTTTTATTATTTCCAGCTTCCCGTTTGTTGCGACGAAAAATACCATGTACTGGGCACCTGATGACACCCCGACGGTTGTGGATACAAACTGTTCCAACACAGGTGAGAGTGCTACTACGTATGTAAGTTGTGATGTTTCGGAACTGGGACAAGATTTGTCTGACCTTCGAAGATTGACGCATTATAGATTACAGGCGTGAGGAAGAGTAGATAGTCACAAATTTAGGAAACAATATTTTATCAGTCGCATTAACGTCCAGGACAGTTATTACTTAATTTATGTGCACTGTTTACGTGAGTGATCAAGGGTAGGGTCAGCATAATTATGTACTTAATTACCCCATGGGGCAGAGACCTACTTGAGAAGCTCACCGTTTCTCAACTAGTCAAGAAATTCCCCGCATTTTATGGAACCTGATAATTCATTACCGCATTCACAAGTGCCTGCCACCTGTCCTTATCCTGAGTCAGAAGTTGAGCCCATGCCCCCACACCCCCATCCCACTTCCTGAAGATTAATTTTAATATTATCCTCCCATCTATGCCTGGGTCTTCCAAGTGGCAAGTGGTCTCTTTTCCCTCACATTTCCCCCAGAAACCCTGTATAAACCTCTCGCCTCCCCCATCCATGCCACATGCCCCACCTATCTCATTCTTCTCAATTTGGTCATCCAAACAATATTTGGTGAGGCATGCACATCACTAAGCTCCTCATTACATAGTTTTCTCCACTTCCTGTTACCTCACCCCACATAGGCCCAAATATTCTTCTCGGCACCCTATTCTCAAACACCCTCAGCCTATGTTCTTCCCTTGGTGTGAGCGACCAAGTTGCTTACCCATAAAAAGCAATGTTATAGTTTTGTGTATATTAATTTTGGGGACTGTGGTAGCACAGTGGTTAAGATGCTGTGCTACAAATCGCAAGGTAGCTGGTTTGATCCCAGCTGGTGTCAGTGGATTTTTCATTGACATAAAATCCTTCTGATCGCACTATGGCCCTGGGGTCGACTCATCCTCTAACAGAGTATCAGGAGTGTTTCCTGGGGTTAAAGGTGACCGGTGCATAAGGCTGACAACCTGCCACCATCCTGTGCGGTTGTCACGAAATCTAGGAACCTTAACTTCCTGGAACTCTCTGGGCCCCCCTGGGCCTGGAACGTGACTGCTTTACCTTATATGTTAAGTTTATATTTTTGGTTAGCAAACTGGAAACGAAAGATTCTGCACCAAATAATAGCAAGCATTCCCTGACCTATCTGCTCTTAATTTCTTCCTAAATAGAGTTTTGATTCATTAAGGTTTTTCCCAAATACTTAAACTCTTCCACCCTTTCAAAGGAACTATTATCAGTCTTTATATATATTGTGACTTCATCCTGCATTCAGATCTCGAGACATGACAATGTACTTAGTTTTATCAGCATTTACTTGTAGTCCAATGTCCTTACTAGAGACTACCAAAGCTTCTGTGTTTTTCTCTGTAGTATGTACGCGTCCACCCAATGTATTAACCTGATCAACATAAACTGAAAACTGATATGTACCATTTAATTTCAAGCCATCCTGGTTTGCCTGAACCTTCCTAAGGGCATACTCTAAAGCAAGTTGAAAAGCAATGGCGATGAAACATCTCCTTGTTTTAAACCATTCCTAACAGGAAGCATGTAAGACAAATGCTTGTCTACCTGGACTCTGCTATAGGTTTCATTCAGACACATTTTTATGAACCTTACCAGTTTCATGGGGTTACCAAACTCAATGAGAATATTATACAAGACCTCGCTTCTGACTGATTCATAAGGTTTCTTGAAGTCTATAAATAGCTGATGCATTGCTTCACTGTATTCGTATTTTTTCTCAAGTATTTCACGAATGCAGAATATATGATCAGTTTGGGTAAAATTTTGTATGCAGCTGACGCAAGTGATATGCTTCTATAATACATTCTGTTTTATCACACTTCTTATAGATAGGTACAATGAACAACTCCTTCCACTCCTCAGGCAGTTCTTCCTTATTCCAAATAGAATTAATAAGTTAATGGATCTCAGAGCAAATTGTGCTACCTTCTGCTTTAATCAGTTCTGCTGGGATGTGATCAATACCTGGTGATTTGTGTCCTTTTAGCTTGTGAATAGCAATCTCAACTTCAAAGGTACTTGTCTCAGGCACTAGGTATTCTTCTGTACATATTTCTGTATGCATAACATCACTAACCTCATGTACAGTGAACAGCTAAGAGAAATTGTTCCTCCACCTAGCCAAAATACTGTGGGAGGCTGTAACCAAATCACCCTTCTCATCTTTTGTTATGTTAGTTCTAGGCTGGTAAAGCTTCTTAAAATCATTGATGTCCCTGTACAGGTCTCTTATATTTATGATTTTACTGTTGGTTTCAAGTTCATCAAGTTTAGCTTTCAGATATTCCTTCTGTTTGTTCCTGAAATGTTTACTAGCTTCACATCTTATATTGTCAGATTATCTATGCTGCTTTGGTCTGGATCCTGTAACCACTGCATTTTAGCCTGCTTCCTTTGATCTACAAAACATTTTTCATCAAACCTTGATTTATGCTGCTTAAATTCTTACAGACTTGGAGTCTCTTTAGCTGAGTTTTATGTATTCAATTTAATGTTCTCCCAAACCCTATTTATTTCCTTGCTATCACTTAAGTTCTCATAAGCTGCAAACCTCTTTCACCTATTTAACCTCCAGCTTATTTAGTTTTCTGAGATTAAATCTTTTCACATCAAACTTCTGTGCTGCTTCTTTACTCCCTGTCAATGTTTCCCTAACTTTTGCAACCACCAGGCTGTGATCAGCTCCCCCGAAAGATCATACATGGAGTATTCTCAAATGCCATCTCCTATCTGTCAGTATGTGATCAATTGTGAGTCTTCCCACCTGGAGAGGTCCAAGTGTACTTATGAATGTTTTGGTGTGGGAACATTGTGCCCTTAACAACTAGATTTAGTTATGTGGCAAAGTTTACTATTCTAATGCCATTATCATTATTATCCTGATGTAAACTCTCATTCCCAATTGTCGGTTTGATAATATTCTCTCTCCTTTCTTTTGCATTAAAATCTCCTAACAGAATTTTTGTATGGTACTTAGGAATATGATGGAAAACCAGCTCTAATTCATCATAAAAAGTGTCTTTTGAGTCATCACTTTTCTCCTCACTTGGTGCATGCTCATTCAAAACTATGGTATTACACCAGAAACCCCTCAGAACTATATATGAAATCCTATCACCAACAAACTCTACTCTCTTAGCTGCTGATACTATTCTGTGGTGTACAAAAAATCCTGTTCCTAATTGATGATTTTCATTTCCTCTCCCATAAAAAAAATATAATCTCCTGCTCTTACTGTGGCCCCTTTGTCCCATGTAACGTCCTGTACATCCGCTAAATCTAATTTATATCTTGCCAATTCCCTGGCTGTTGTTTTAGGGGAACCTGACCTATACAGACTCCTAACATTCCAAGTACCGAATCTTGTGTCTTTTTCATTGTTTAGATCGTACCAAAGGATACATGCAGGTCCAATACTTTCTTTGTGAATGGTTCATAACATGATATGTTTTTATGGTGAGAAGTCATTAGCTTTAGGATGTACTAAGTCAATTGATAACATGGTTTGGTAAAAGTAAATGGTAAAGTTGTCCATTTGCCTTGGAGATGACCATCATCTGCATAATTAAGTGACTGACTCCATACAACATAATCCTGTTCATGCAACTAATAGGATGCTAGTGAAATTACCCACATTTTATAGAAACTGAAGGTTCAGTTCAGCATTCACAGGAGCCCACCATGTGTCCCTGTTTTCTAGTTAGGTGAATCCAATCCAAATCCACAATTCAGTTTCTTTAAGACAGTTTTTAATACTGTTTTCCCATATATACATAGGCCATGAATGTGAAGGCATTATTCAATGGTGCATCGAGAATATAATAGGATAGAATTTGTTCATAAAAGTATGTGGCAGGGGGCCTTATGGTCTTAGGGTAAGCCACAACTCACACGACTGGACTTCTTTCAGAAAATTCAGAATTCAATCCCTGTTCATATGTGTGTGCAGATTTTTTTTGTTGTCGGGTTGGTCTCGTAATTTCTACCAAAGACAAATCTTGGGGGATGCAAATGATACCACATCCTGCTTTGCTGTTTCAGACCTTGTGTATAAGCTGACCATCACTCGCGTGGTTTCCTTATCACTGGCGTAACAGAATTTGCCCTATGGTTACTCTTGGCTCAGAAATGAATTCTGTGGTCTTGCGTAACTGGCCAATGGCTAAAGGTCAAGGCAGAGCCATGGGGAGGTACTACAGTTTCCTCATACTGTTTGATAAGTTTATTGGAAGAAATGTGTGATACTTGTGTGGACTTCGGTGATGTGCTCAAAGTGTTAACATTGTGTGTGTTGGCCATGTCATGGCCAAGGCAGTTAGTTGTCGTGCTGTCAGTACAGAGACCTAATATCAATCCCAGGACACTGTATGGAGAAATTATGGTCAACAGAGTGACAGTAAGACAGGTTTTTCTGTCCCAGTATCAATCTACCACTGCTCTATACTTATATTCATTCACCTATCACCCATACTCCACAGTCTTTGTGGATTACAGTATCAGTAAATAAAACATTTTTTGCCTCGTTCTTTTTCTTACTCATGTCTGTCATTTGTATTATACAACAGGCAGAGTTGATCATACGAGGTCTGTAAATAAAGTAATGAGACTGATTCAGTATAACTCTATACTTACTTTTAAACTACAAATCGAGTTTGTCCCCTTCAAAATAGTTCCCTTGGGAGGCTACACACCTCCGGAGACGTTCCCACTCTTTGTAGCAACGCTGGTAGTCGCTAACCGGAATCGCTTTTAGTTGGTCAGTTACAGCTTTTTGGATGTTTTCCACCATCCCAAAATGGCGTCCTTTAAGGTGAAACTTTAGTTTTAGGAACAAAAAGAAGTTGCACGGACTCAGATCAGGGGAGTATGGGGGCTGTGGAACAACAGGAATGCCCTTTTTAGCCAAAAATTCGATCACAGAGATCGCGGTGTGACAAGGGGCGTTGTCGTGATGGAGCATCCAATTGTCAGCAATGCTTGGTCGCATGTGAACAACCCTTTTTCTTAGTCTTTCAAGAATTTCACGGTAATAAAACTGATTAACAGTGTGTCCTTGAGGCACAAATTCTGTATGGACAATCCCTTCACTGTTAAAAAAGCAGATGAGCATGGATTTTATTTTTGATTTGCTCCTTCTCGCTTTTTTCGGATGTGGTGATGCAGATGTGTGCCATTCCTTACTTTGTCTTTTTGTTTCTGGATCGTACTCAAAGAT
>Ga0136643_10010639_pt1 | contig 13592 bp, 10 predicted proteins | sample TergutLab28metaG_FD_96883 | JGI IMG/M metagenome (GOLD analysis project Ga0136643, IMG submission 96883) | Labiotermes labralis P1 segment gut microbial communities from Petit-Saut dam, French Guiana - Lab288 P1 (version 3) (version 3) | ecosystem: Host-associated > Arthropoda: Insects >...
CGGCGGGGCGCAGCGGGGGGGCGGCCTGGCGCGCCGCGGGCGGCGGAGGGCGGGGGGACGGTCCCAGGGGGGCGGGGGGTGCGGGCCCCGCGGGGTGCGCGGTGCGCGGGGGCGTTCGAGGGGGCGGGTGACCCGCTGCCGGGCGCAGCGGAGGGTCTGTCTGGCGAAGCTCAGGCGCCGGGGGGCGGGGGGACGGATCCGGCCGGTCGTGGGGTGCTCGCGCCGCGGGGTGCGCGGTTTGCCGGGGTGGGCGCGGAGGCGCCGCGGCCGGCGGCGCCCGCGGAGGACCCGCGGTGGAGTGCGGAGGCCAGGGCCGTCGTCCAACGGCTGGCGCGGGTGAGGGCCGCGGGGGAGGGCGGCGGGGCGTACGTCCTGCTGTGCCGGGCCGCGGCCGGTCCGGCCGAACGACTGCCGTACCTCGTACGGGAGTTGGAGCGGGCCGGCTACGGCGCCGACGTGGCCACCCTGCTCTGGGAGGTGGCGGTGCTGCCCTCGGACGCGCTCGCGGGCGCCGCCCGCGCGCTGGCCGTCCATGGCCGCCACACCGAGTGCCGCACGCTGCTGCAGCAGGTGGTCCCCCGTCCGGCCGAGGACATCGCGGCGGTGGCCGCCGCCCTCCCCGACCCCGCCCGCACCGCACTCCTCGCCGCCCTCGTCCGCACCCGTCCCGCGGAGGCCGCCGCCGGCGTGGCCCGGCTGCGGCCCGCCCTCACCACGGCCCTCCTGACCGCCGCCGGCCACGTCTCCCCCTCCCGCCGCCACGACCTCACCGCCGCCTTCCGCCGCGCCGGCCTCCCCACCACCTGATCCGCGGCGGTCCGCGGTCCGCGACCCGCCGACATGCCGGTAGGCGTTCGGGCAGCGGCGCCTCGGCGCGTTCCGCCGCCGGGCGGACCGGTTTCCGGAAGGGGCCCGCAGGTCAGCGCGGGTTGACGCGGACCGCGGGCGGGGGGCCGCCGAATGGGTCGGGCAGGTGGGAAACCGAAACGTCTTCGGGTGGTAACGGCCGCACTCTTGTCAGAGTGGGACCGGCGCTTCTACGTTCGTCCCCACGACAGGGGTCTACGTGCGTAGAACCGGACCCGACGTGCTGCCGCGTCAGAGGAGCTGCTCATGAGCAATGTCGTGCGTGCCGCACTCGTTCAGGCCACCTGGACCGGCGACACCGAGTCGATGATCGCCAAGCACGAGGAACACGCCCGCGCGGCGGCCGCGCAGGGCGCCAAGGTGATCGGCTTCCAGGAGGTGTTCAACGCCCCCTACTTCTGCCAGGTGCAGGAGGCCGAGCACTACAAGTGGGCCGAGCCGGTGCCCGACGGGCCGACCGTCCGGCGAATGCAGGACCTGGCCCGGGAGACGGGCATGGTCATCGTCGTGCCGGTCTTCGAGATCGAGCAGTCCGGCTTCTACTACAACACCGCCGCCGTGATCGACGCCGACGGCTCCTACCTCGGCAAGTACCGCAAGCACCACATCCCGCAGGTCAAGGGCTTCTGGGAGAAGTACTACTTCAAGCCCGGCAACCTGGGCTGGCCGGTGTTCGACACCGCCGTCGGCCGGATCGGGGTGTACATCTGCTACGACCGCCACTTCCCGGAGGGCTGGCGCGCGCTGGGCCTGGCCGGCGCCCAGCTCGTCTACAACCCCTCGGCCACCAGCCGCGGTCTGTCCGCCTACCTGTGGCAGCTGGAGCAGCCCGCCGCCGCCGTCGCCAACGAGTACTTCATCGCCGCGATCAACCGCGTCGGCCAGGAGCCGTACGGCGACAACGACTTCTACGGCACCAGCTACTTCGTCGACCCGCGCGGGCAGTTCGTCGACGGCACGGCCTCCGACACCAAGGAGGAACTCCTGGTGCGCGACCTGGACTTCGGCCTCATCGAGGAGGTCCGGCAGACCTGGGCGTTCTACCGGGACCGCAGGCCGGACGCCTACGGCGACCTGACGGAGGCCTGAGCCGATGGCCACCGAGACCGAGGGCGCCCACGCCACCCTGCACGCCCGCCACCGCGCCGTGCTGCCGGACTGGCTGGCCACCTACTACGCCCGTCCGATCGAGCTGACGCACGGCGAGGGCCGCTACGTCTGGGACGCGGAGGGCACCCGCTACCTGGACTTCTTCGGCGGCATCCTCACCACGATGACCGCGCACGCGCTGCCCGAGGTGACCGCCGCGATCACCGCGCAGGCCGGACGGATCCTGCACACCTCGACGCTGTACCTCAGCCGGCAGGCGGTGGACCTGGCCGAGCGCGTCGCCCGGCTGTCCGGGATCCCCGACGCGCGGGTGTTCTTCACCACCTCCGGCACCGAGGCCAACGACACCGCCCTGCTGCTGGCCACCACCTACCGCCGCTCCAACCAGGTGCTGGCGCTGCGCAACAGCTACCACGGCCGGTCCTTCTCGGCGATCGGCATCACCGGCAACTCGTCCTGGTCGCCGACCAGCCTGTCGCCGCTGCAGACGCTGTACGTGCACGGCGGGGTGCGCACCCGCGGTCCCTACGCGCACCTCACCGACGCCGAGTTCACCGCCGCGTGCGTCGAGGACCTCCAGGACGTGCTCGGCCAGGCGGGCGGCACGGTCGCCGCGCTCATCGCCGAACCGATCCAGGGCGTGGGCGGCTTCACCTCCGGCCCGGACGGGCTGCTCGCCGCGTTCAAGGAGGTGCTCGACCGGCACGGCATCCTGTGGATCACCGACGAGGTGCAGACCGGCTGGGGCCGTACCGGCGAGCACTTCTGGGGCTGGCAGGCGCACGCGCAGGCCGGGCCGCCCGACATCCTGACCTTCGCCAAGGGCATCGGCAACGGCCTGTCCATGGGCGGCGTGGTGGCCCGCGCCGAGGTGATGAACTGCCTGACCGCCAACTCCATCTCCACCTTCGGCGGCAGCCCGATCACCACCGCGGGGGCGCTGGCCAACCTCGCCTACCTGGTCGACCACGACCTCCAGGGCAACGCCCGGCGGGTCGGCGGGATGCTGCGGTCCCGGCTGGAGTCGATCGCCGCCGGCCTGGACATCGTGCGCGAGGTGCGCGGCCGCGGCCTGATGCTCGGCGTGGAACTCGTCGAACCCGGCACCGACACCCCGTCGGCGACCGCCGCGAGCCTGGTGCTGGAGGCCGCCCGCGAGCACGGCCTGCTGATCGGCAAGGGCGGCCGGGCCGGCAACGCGCTGCGCATCGCGCCGCCGCTGTCGCTGACCGTCGCCGAGGCGGAAGAGGGCGCCGAGGCGCTCGAAGCCGCCCTGAAACACGCCCAGTCCACGTTGGAAGGAGGGACCGCCGTATGAGCAGCCCCCGCACCGTCATCCGCGGCGGCCTGGTCGTCACGGCCTCCGACGAGGTGCACGCCGACGTCCTGATCGAGGACGGCCGGATCGCCGCGGTCGCCGCCTCCGAGTCGTCGGCCGCCAGGAGCTGGACGGACGCCCAGGAGCTGGACGCCACCGGCAAGTACGTCATCCCGGGCGGCGTCGACGGCCACACCCACATGGAGATGCCGTTCGGCGGCACGTTCGCCTCCGACACCTTCGAGACCGGCACCCGCGCCGCGGCCTGGGGCGGCACCACCACCATCGTGGACTTCTCGGTGCAGACCGTCGGCCAGTCGCTGCGCACGGGGCTGGACGCCTGGCACGCCAAGGCCGACGGGCAGTGCGCCATCGACTACGGCTTCCACATGATCGTCTCCGACGTCACCGAGCCTGTGCTCAAGGAGATGGACGTGCTGGTCGAGGAGGGCGTGACCAGCTTCAAGCAGTTCATGGCCTACCCGGGCGTCTTCTACAGCGACGACGGCAAGATCCTGCGGGCCATGCAGCGCGCCGCCGGCAACGGCGGGCTGATCATGATGCACGCCGAGAACGGCATCGCCATCGACGTGCTGGTGCAGCAGGCGCTGGCCGCGGGGAAGACCGACCCGCGCTACCACGGTGAGGTGCGGCACGCCCTGCTGGAGGCCGAGGCCACGCACCGCGCGATCCAGCTCGCGCGGGTCGCCGGCGCGCCGCTGTACGTGGTGCACGTCTCCGCCGAGCAGGCGGTCGCCGAGATCGCCCAGGCCCGCGACATGGACCTGCCGGTGTTCGGCGAGACCTGCCCGCAGTACCTGTTCCTGTCCACCGACAACCTCGCGGAACCGGACTTCGAGGGCGCCAAGTACGTGTGCAGCACGCCGCTGCGGCCGCGCGACCACCAGGCCGCGCTGTGGAAGGCGCTGCGCACCAACGACCTCCAGGTGGTGTCCACCGACCACTGCCCGTTCTGCTTCGCCGGGCAGAAGGAGATGGGCCGCGGCGACTTCTCCAAGATCCCCAACGGCATGCCCGGGGTGGAGAACCGGATGGACCTGCTCCACCAGGCCGTGGTCGAGGGGCACATCAGCCGCCGCCGCTGGATCGAGATCGCCTGTGCCGCCCCCGCCCGGATGTTCGGCCTGTACCCGCGCAAGGGCACGCTGGCGCCCGGCGCGGACGCGGACGTGGTGATCTACGACCCGCACGCCGAGCAGGTGGTCTCCGCGCAGACCCACCACATGAACGTCGACTACAGCGCCTACGAGGGCAAGCGGCTCACCGGCCGGGTGGAGACGGTGCTCTCGCGCGGCGTCACCGTGATCGACCGGGGGACCTACACCGGCCACGCCGGGCACGGCCAGTACATCCCGCGCGGACTGACCAGCTACCTCGCCTAAGGACCTGAAGGAGCGGTGCCATGGATTTCGGCCTCGTGCTGCAGACCGATCCGCCCGCCTCGGACGTCGTCGCCCTGATGCAGCGCGCCGAGCGCAACGGCTTCACCCACGGCTGGACCTTCGACTCCGCCGTGCTGTGGCAGGAACCCTTCGTGATCTACAGCAGGATCCTCGACAGCACCGAACGGCTCACCGTGGGCACGATGGTGACCAACCCCGGCACCCGTACCTGGGAGGTGACCGCCTCCACCTTCGCCACGCTCAACTCCATGTACGGCAACCGCACGGTGTGCGGCATCGGCCGCGGCGACTCGGCGATGCGGGTGGCCGGCCGCAAGCCCAACTCGCTGGCCAGGCTGGGCGAGGCGATCGAGGTGATCCGCGACCTCGCCGAGGGGCGGGAGGCCGTCGTGGACGGGACGCCGCTGCGGCTGCCGTGGGTGGAGGACGGCCGGCTGCCGGTGTGGATGGCGGCCTACGGGCCCAAGGCGCTGGCCCTGGCGGGGGAGAAGGCCGACGGCTTCATCCTCCAGCTCGCCGACGTCTACCTCACCGAGTGGATGGTCAAGGCGGTCCGCGAGGCCGCCGAGAAGGCCGGCCGCGATCCGGCCGCGGTGACCGTGTGCGTCGCCGCGCCCGCCTACGTCACCGCCGACGACTCGCCCGAGGCCCTGGCCCACGCGCGGGAGCAGTGCCGCTGGTTCGGCGGCATGGTCGGCAACCACGTCGCCGACCTGGTCGGCCGCTACGGCGCGCACTCCTCCCTGGTCCCCGAGGAGCTGACCGCCTACATCGCGCAGCGGCAGGGGTACGACTACTCCCACCACGGCCGGGCCGGCAACCCCGACACCGCCTTCGTGCCCGACGAGATCGTCGACCGCTTCTGCCTGATCGGACCCCCCGAGGCGCACCTCGCCAAGCTGTCGGAGCTGCGCGACCTGGGCGTCGACCAGTTCGCGGTCTACGACATGCACGACGCCCGGGAGTCCACCGTCGACGCCTACGGAGAACACATCATCCCCGCTCTGAGATGACCGATTCGAGGTGAGTCCATGGCCATAGCCGCAGGGGCGGGCGACCGCGTCGACCTCCCCGCCGACGCGGGCCCGCCGTCCGGGCCCTACGCCAACCCCGACCTGCTGCCCGTCCCCCTCGCCCGCCGCACCTGGACCACGTACAACTTCACCGCCCTGTGGGTCGGCATGGCCCACAACATCCCCTCCTGGACGCTCGCCTCCGGTCTGGTCGCGCTCGGCATGGACTGGAAGCAGGCGGTCCTGACCATCGCGCTGGCCAACCTGATCGTGCTCGTCCCGATGCTGCTCACCGGGCACGCCGGGCCCAAGTACGGCATCCCCTTCCCGGTCCTGGCCCGGGCCTCGTTCGGGCTGCGCGGCGCCAACCTGCCCGCGCTGGTACGCGCGGCCGTCGCCTGCTGCTGGTTCGGCATCCAGACCTGGATCGGCGGCCAGGGCATCTTCGTCCTGCTCGACCGGGTGTTCCCCGGCGACTGGGCCGCCGCACGGCACATCGGCGGCTACCCGTGGCCGCTGTGGCTGTGCTTCGTGCTGTTCTGGGCCCTCGAACTCGCCATCATCGCCCGCGGGATGGACACGCTGCGCCGGTTCGAGAACTGGGCCGCGCCGTTCGTCCTGGTCGGCGCGGTGGTGCTGCTGATCTGGATATCGGTGAAGGCCGGCGGCCTGGGGCCGCTGCTCGACCAGCCCTCGCAACTCGGCTGGGGCAACCACTTCTGGAAGGTGTTCTTCCCCGCCCTGATGGGCATGATCGGCTTCTGGTCCACGCTGTCCCTGAACATCCCCGACTTCACCCGCTTCGGCGCCGGCCAACGCGCCCAGGCCTGGGGGCAGTCGCTGGGCCTGCCGACCACCATGACCGCCTTCGCGCTGCTCTCGGTCCTGGTCACCTCCGGCGCGCAGGCGGTGTACGGCGCGAAGGACGCGACCTTGTGGGACCCGGTCGCGCTGACCGCCAAGAGCGGCAGCACCATCGGCCTGCTGTACGCGCTGCTGACCGTGCTGATCGCCACGATCTCCGTCAACATCGCGGCCAACGTGGTCTCCCCGGCCTACGACCTGTCGCACCTCGCGCCGAAGGTCGTCAACTTCCGCACCGGGGCGCTGATCACCGGGGCGGTCGGCGTGCTGCTGTTCCCCTGGAAGCTGATCTCCACGCCCGAGTTCTACATCTACACCTGGCTCGGGGTGGTCGGCGGCGTGCTCGGCACGGTCGCCGGGGTGCTCATCGCCGACTACTGGATCATCCGCCGCACCGAACTGGTGCTGCGGGAGCTGTACGACCCGGCCGGCCGCTACTGGTACCACCGCGGCTGGAACTGGCGGGCGGTGGCCGCGTTCCTGGTCGGCGGCCTGCTGGCGGTGGGCGGCTCCTACTCCGCGCCGGGGTCGGGGCCGTTCCCCCGGCACGGGCTCGTCCCGTTCCTCAAACCCCTGGCCGACTACGGCTGGGCGGTCGGGCTGGGCTCGTCGCTGGTGCTGTACGTGGTGCTGATGCGGCTCACGCGACCGCATGATGCGCGGGTCTGATTGGATGGGTGTATGGGCAACGAGGTCGGTGCGGTCAGGGGGGCGGCCACGGACACGGAGGGCGTCGCGGACGAGCTGCTCGCCGCGGTGGAGTCCGCGGTCCGGCAGGTGGTCGCGGCCGAGGTCGTCCCCCGCTGGCGGACGCTGGCCGACGGCGACATAGCCGTCAAGACCGGCCCCCACGACCTGGTCACCACGGCCGACCGGCGCGCCGAGCAGCGCCTCACCGAGCAGCTCACCGCACTCCTCCCCGGCTCCGTCGTCGTGGGGGAGGAGGCGGTGAGCGACGACCCCGATGTGCTGGGCCTGCTGCGCGGCGACGATCCGGTGTGGGTCGTCGACCCGGTCGACGGCACCGCGGCGTTCGTCCGCGGCGAGGAGGGGTTCGCCACCCTGGTCGCCCTGGTGCACCGCGGCGAGCCGCTCGCCTCCTGGACCTACGCGCCGATGCGCGGCCTGTTCGCCACCGCGCGGCGCGGCCGCGGCGCCCACCTCGGCGGCGCCCGGCTGCACACCCGCCGCGGCCGCCCCGACGACGGGCCGCTGCGGCTGTGGACGTCGAATCCGGTGTACCGCACCGGCGCCGAGCGGACCGCGCTGGACCGGCTGGCGGCCGCCGGCGCCGTCTGCACACCCTGCGGCTGCGCCGGCCTGGCCTATCTCGACGTGGCGCGCGGCGTGAAGGACGGCGTCGCCTTCTTCTGGGAGGCGCCCTGGGACCATGCGGCCGGGCTGCTGCTGGCCGCGGAGGCGGGCGGGGCCAGCCTGACCGCGGGCGGGGAGCCGTTCGGCATCGCGGGCGGCAACACCCTGCCGTTCACGGTGGCCCGCGACGAGGCGACCGCCCGGCGCGTGATCGGCCTGCTGGGCGGTGCGCGGTGAGCCGGGCGGTGGTGGCCGACGCGGTCGTGGTGGGCGCCGGTCCCAACGGGCTGACCGCGGCCGCCGAACTCGCCCGCGCCGGACTGTCGGTACAGGTGTACGAGGCGGCGGACACCGTCGGCGGCGGGGCGCGCACCGAGGAGCTGACGCTGCCCGGTTTCCGGCACGACCCGTGCTCGGCGGTCCATCCGTTCGGCATCGGTTCGCCGGCGTTCCAGGCGCTGCCGCTGGCCCGGCACGGCCTGGAGTGGCTGCAGCCGGAACTGCCCATGGCGCACCCGTTTCCGGACGGCACGGCCGCGGTGCTGGGCCGCACGGTGGGGGAGACGGCCGCCTCGCTCGGCCCGCGCGACGCCGGGACGTACCGGCGGCTGATGGACCCCTACACCGGCCACTGGAACGCGGTGGCCGCCGACTTCTTCCGCCCGCCGTGGGCCGGGCTGCCGCGCGACCCGTACCGCTTCGTGCGGTTCGGGATCACCGGGACGCCGCCGGTGGCGGTGCTCGCCCAGCGGTTCCGCGGGCCGAAGGCGCGCGCCCTGCTCGCCGGGCTCTCCGGGCACGCGATCTGCCGGCTGCGGGAGCCGTTCACCGGCGCCATGGCCATGATGTTCGCGCTGGCGGCGCACGAGCGCGGCTGGCCGGTGGCCCGCGGCGGCTCCCAGTCGATCTCCGATGCCCTGGCCGGCTATCTGACCGAGCTGGGCGGGGTGATCCACACCGGGGTGACGGTCCGCAAGCTGGACGAGTTGCCGCCGGCCCGCGCCTACCTCTTCGACACCTCGCCGACCGCGCTGGCCAGGATCGCCTCGCTCGGCGACAGCTTCCGCGGCTACCGGTACGGGCCCTCGGTGTTCAAGGTGGACTACGCGCTCGACGGCCCGGTGCCGTGGACCTCGCCGGACGCCCGCAGGGCCGGGACCATCCACGTCGGGCCGACGTACACGGAGATCGGCGACGCGCTGAACAGAGCGGTCACCGGGCGGCCGCCGCAGACCCCGTTCCTGATCACCTCGCAGCCGACCGTCGTCGACCCCTCGCGGGCGCCCGAGGGCAAGCACGTGTTCTGGGCGTACGCGCACGTCCCGCACGGCTGGCACGGTGACGCGACCGACGCGATGGAGCGGCAGATCGAGCGGTTCGCCCCCGGGTTCCGCGACCTGGTGCTGGCCCGCGCGGTCACCGGGCCGGCGGGCCTGGCCGCCCGCAACGCCAACTACGTGGGCGGGGACATCGCGTGCGGGGCGTTCTCCGGGCTGCAGAGCGTGCTGCGGCCGCGGCTGGCCGCGATCCCGTACGCCACCCGGCGCCCCGGGGTCTTCCTGTGCTCCTCCGCGACCCCGCCCGGGCCCGGCGTGCACGGCATGAGCGGGCACAACGCGGCGCTGGCGGTGCTGCGCCACCTGCGGCGCACCGCGGCCGCCCGCTGAGGCCCGCCCGGTCGCCGTCTGCGTCCGGACGGGTGCCCGCGGGCTCCCGCGCCCGTGCGTCGGGCGGGACGTCCTTGTCACGGCGGTCCGCCGAACCTATCCTTACCCCCCAGTAAACTTACTCTGGAGTAAGGAAGTGGGTGCCGCGATGGCCGCGCTCGACGATCTCGACCTGGACGCGCTGGACTTCGGCTCGGTGGAGCCGGAGGAGTTCGCCCGGCTGGTGAAGGGGCTGAGCGCGCCGCGCCTCGCCGCGCTGATGGACGGCCCGCAGCGGCGCCGGGTGCTCGACGAGGTCTTCGGCCGGATGCACACCCGCTTCCGCCCCTCGGCGGCCGGCGACCGGGACGCGCTGATCCGCTGGAAGATCACCGGCGCGGCCGGCGACGGGGACGTCTACGAGACGCACATCGCCGAGGGCGCCTGCACGGTGACCGCCGAGCGCACCGAGCGCACCCCGCAGCTCAGCCTGACCATGGCGGCGCCGGAGTTCCTCAAGCTGGTGTCCGGCAACGCCTCCGGTCCCACGCTGTTCTTCACCCGCAAGCTCAAGCTCAAGGGCGACATCAAGCTGGCCGGCTTCCTCACCCACTACTTCGACATCCCGCGCGCCTGACCCGGGCGGCGGCGCGCAGGGGTTGACGCGATCACGGTCGGGTTGCATCCTTCCATCATTCGGTAAGCCACTACCGACTGGTGGAAAACGACTCTGTCGCCCACGCCTGGAGAGCCGCCGTGCGAGACCATGAGTGACGCGCCGATCGACCTGCTCGCGGGCCGGCTGCGCGACCGCATCGGCGCCGACCGCGTCCTCACCGACCCCGCCCAACTGCGCACCTACGCCTGCGACGGCCTGGCCACCGTCCGCGTGCAGCCGGCCGTCGTCGTCCTCGCCGGGACGCGGGACGACGTGACCGCCGCGGTCCGGCTGTGCGCCGAGGCCGGGGTGCCGTTCGTCGCCCGCGGCTCCGGCACCGGGCTGTCCGGCGGGGCAGTGCCGGTCGCCGACGGGGTGCTGGTCGTGCTCTCCCGGCTGCGGCAGATCCTGGACGTCGACCCGGACAACGCGCGGGTCGAGGTGGAACCCGGCGTCGTCAACCTCTGGGTCACCCGCGAGGCCGCGCCGCACGGGCAGGCGTACGCCCCCGACCCGTCGTCCCAGCAGGTCTGCTCGATCGGCGGCAACATCGCCGAGAACGCCGGCGGCGCGCACTGCCTGAAGTACGGGTTCACCGTCAACCACGTCACCGGCGCCGAAGTCGTCCTGCCCGACGGCGAGGTGGTGCACCTGGGCGGCACCGCACCCGAGCACCCCGGGTTCGACCTGCTCGGCGCCTTCGTCGGCAGCGAGGGCACGCTCGGCGTCGCCACCCGCCTCACCCTGCGCACCGTGCCCGCGCCCGAGACCGTCCGCACCCTGCTGCTCGGCTACCGCACCGTCGAGGACGCCGCCGGCACCGTCAGCGACATCATCGCCGCCGGCATCGTGCCCGCCGCCGTCGAGATGATGGACGCCCTGGCCATCGAGGCGGCCGAGGCCGCCGTGCGCTGCGGTTACCCCGAGGGCGCCGCCGCCGTCCTGGTCGTCGAACTCGACGGGCCCGGCGCCGAGGTCGAGGAGCAGTTCGCGCAGGTGCTGGAACTGGCCGGCGCCCGGGGCGCGTTCGAGACCCGCGTCGCGCAGGACGCGGCCGAGCGCGACCTGATCTGGAAGGGCCGCAAGTCCGCGTTCGCCGCCGTCGGCCGGATCAGCCCCGCCTACTACGTCCAGGACGGGGTGATCCCGCGCACCCGGCTCCCGGAGATCCTCGCCGAGATCGGCCGGCTCGCCGACGACGCCGGCATCCGCGTCGCCAACGTCTTCCACGCCGGCGACGGCAACCTGCATCCGCTGATCCTCTTCGACGACACCGTCCCCGGCGCCGCGGAGGCCGCCGAGGACCTGGGCTTCGCGATCCTCGACCTGTGCGTGGACGCGGGCGGATCCATCACCGGCGAGCACGGCGTGGGGGTGGAGAAGAAGGCCAAGATGGCCCGGCAGTTCACCGCGGACGACCTCGACACCATGCACCGGCTGCGCTGCGCCTTCGATCCCGCAGGACTCGCCAACCCCGGCAAGCTGTTCCCCACCCCGCGGCTGTGCGGCGAGCGCCCCGGCGTGCGCACCGCCGCGGACCCCGCCCGCGATCCCGCGCTCGGCGAGGTGTTCTGAGATGGCCCCGCCCGTGATCGATCCCTCCGCGCCCGATCCGTCGGCGCGCCCTGCGCCCGATCCGTACCGGCCGGACGCCGAGCAGGCGCACCCGTCCGACGCCGCCGAGACCGCCGACATCCTGCGCGGCACCCGCGGCACCGTCGTGCCGGTCGGCGCGGGCACCAAGACCGGCTGGGCCGCCCCGCCCACCTCCTGCGACCTGGTGCTGCACACCGGCGGCCTGGCGAGGATCACCGAATACCTGCCGGGCGACCTCGTGGTGGTCGCCGAAGCCGGGGTGCCGCTGGCCGCACTGCAGCAACGCCTCGCCGAACACGGCCAGATGCTCGCCCTCGATCCGCCGGAGGAGGGCGCCACCCTCGGCGGGATCGTCAGCGCCAACGCCTCGGGCCCGCGCCGGCTGCGCTACGGCACCGTCCGCGACCTGCTCATCGGCGTCACCGTCGTCCTCGCCGACGGGACCGTCGCCCGCGCCGGCGGCAAGGTCGTCAAGAACGTCGCCGGCTACGACCTCGGCAAGCTCTACACCGGGGCGCACGGTGCCCTGGGCGTCGTGGTGTCCACCACCTGGCGGCTGCACCCGCTGCCGCCCGCCCGCGCCACCGTCACCGTGCCCGTCGCGGACAGCGCGCAGGCCGGCCGCTGCGCCGTCCGGCTCGCCCGCTCCCCGCTCACGCCCACCGCGGCCGAACTGCGCTGGGACGGCGCCGGATCGGGCGGCGCACTCGTGGTGCTGTTCGAGAGCACGGCCGCGTCCGTGCGCGCCCAGGCACGCGAGGCCGTCGCGCTGCTCGGCGCCGGGACGACCGGCGACGACATCCCCGCGTGGTTCGGCCGCCGCCCCCGGGGCGACCTCGTGCTGCGCCTGGCCTACGCGCCGGCCGCACTGCCGCAGGTGCTCGACGCCCTCGACGGCCTCGGCGGCCTCGGCACAAGCGCCTACGCGGCCGGCGGCGTGCGCATCACCGCCTCCGCGTGCACCGGCGTCGCCTATGCGGCCGTCCCGCCAGGCGCCGACCTCGCTGCCCTGCGCACCGCGCTCGCCCCGTACGACGGGTCGGCGGTGATCGTCGGCGGCTCCCCGGCCGGCACCGCGCAGGCGGCCGGCGCCGGCCGCACCGCCGCCGAGCACTGGGGCCCGCCCGGCGACGCGTTCGCCCTGATGACCCGTGTCAAGGACCGGTTCGACCCCGGGCGGCGGCTGTCGCCCGGCAGGCTGCTGGGAGGTCTGTGATGCCCGCCGCCACCCCCGACCCCGTGCCCGTGCACGGGTCCGGCGACCCCACGCCCGCTCCCGACACACCCGTCCCGCCCTGCGGCGCACGCGTCACCCCGTACGGAGGTCCGGTGGCACCCGGGGCCGACCGGGCCACCGTGGGCCTCGGGATGCCCGGCTTCGGGATGCCGGACGGGCCGGTGTTCGACGGGCAGCGGCCGCCGGACGCCGCGCTGGCCGGCGACTGCGTCCACTGCGGGTTCTGCCTGCCCACCTGCCCCACCTACGTGCTGTGGGGCGAGGAGATGGACAGCCCCCGCGGGCGGATCGACCTCATCAAGTCCGGACTTCAGGGCGAGGCGTTCGACGCGGGCAGCGTCCGCCATCTCGACCAGTGCCTGGGCTGCATGGCGTGCGTGACCGCCTGCCCGTCAGGCGTGCAGTACGACAAGCTCATCGGCGCCACCCGCGCCCAGCTGGAACGGCGCGTCACCCGGCCCCGCGCCGCGCGGCTGCAACGGGCCGCCGTCCACGGCCTGTTCCCCTACCCGCGCCGGCTGAAGGTGGTGCGCGCCCTGCTGCGC
>Ga0136643_10010643_pt1 | contig 13590 bp, 8 predicted proteins | sample TergutLab28metaG_FD_96883 | JGI IMG/M metagenome (GOLD analysis project Ga0136643, IMG submission 96883) | Labiotermes labralis P1 segment gut microbial communities from Petit-Saut dam, French Guiana - Lab288 P1 (version 3) (version 3) | ecosystem: Host-associated > Arthropoda: Insects >...
CTACTGGTACTCATTTCTTGTAGAGGCTGATTCAACCCCAGGGCCAAAGTGCGATCAGAAGGATTTTATGTCAATGAAAAATTCCAATGACACCAGCTGGGATCAAACCACTGACCTTACGATTTGTAGCACAGCACCTAACCCACTGTGCCACCGCGGTCCCCACCTTGTAATATAATAGCACTATTAATTCAGTACTTGCAATACATTTCAGTTTTAATAATGAAAAGTACGAATATTTTCCATGTTATATTTTATATTAGACAAAATATTTGTTTGTTGCTTCAAATGACTTGCAGCATGCCTTCAGGTCCAAAATTATCTTGTTTCCCAACATACTGTATGAGCTTGTGAACCCTGCTGTTGATGGATAAATTTTAAGGCGCATTTGAAAAATTGGGTACAGTGACTATTAGCTTCATCATGTCTGTCCATCTATCTGCGTGGAACAATTTGACTCCCACAGGAGGGACTTTCATGAAATTTGATATATGGCCATTTTTTGGAAAGCATTCAAGAAAAATTAGCTTTAATAAAATTTGGCAAGAACGTCAGGTACTTTACATGAAGGCCAATATACATTTTTGATCATATCTCGCTCAGTTGTAAGAAGGAGAAATGTATTAGGCAAAAGATGTAGAGAAAATCCAAACACATGTTTTATGTTAAATAACTATTTATTTTTTCGAAATCGTGCCGTTTATGATAATGTGGAAAAATATTCTTAAGCCGGGCAGGCCACGGATGACAATATGGCGCATGCATCTTGATAAAAAGTGTCTACAACATTTCTGTCAAAACTTTTGAGGCCATGAGAATATGTAACCAATGAAATGTTTTTCATTCATTAACGCCTGTACACTGCATGATTTAATCTTACATTAATGCATGTATCCTTTTCGACAAAAATGCCTTACCATGGACGAACAAATGGTAAGTTCATGACACTGGAGGCGTGTTATGTCTGCGGTACATTTGTAGGCTTACTTTTTCATGGGAATCTGTGGGTTCAATTAAACCACCGCCGAAAATAAGTTTTTTAATTCTCAAACTGATATGTTTGTAATTGGTTGTTAATGATGTCCACCACTGAAGGCTGTGAAAAGCCTTAATGGAATTTTACAAATACGGTGGAAAAACGGATGGTAAAAAGCTAGTAACGTGATCCGTCGGCAACCCTGAGGGAGTTCGGAAAGTACATTTCATTTCAAAATTTGCAACCACTCCTATTTAGAAGGAAATGAAAAGTATTAGTATTATCACTACTTCTCCACTTCATTATATCAGGACTCTTCGTATGGCATTTTTGTGGATAATGTGAATAAACACACTACGTTCTCTCCCACTAAACGTTTTACGTACGCCAGTATTCAGCATATATTTAAAAACGTGTGTACACTTGTACTGCTCCATTTTCTGTGTCGCCGCGAAAGGGTAAGCTGTCCATAAAGTGGTAAGCTACTACCAGACAAATTACTTTGATATATTAAGTGCAAGAAGTAACTTCTTCCATCTGCGGCTGTCCGTCATTGACATACCACGTGCGACTAACCAATAGGACGGAAGCACCTAATCACGTGTTTCATACCACCACATGAAGGAATCTATGCCATCTTCACTAGTACACCCTGGATTTAATCGAACAATCCGAAGAGACATAATGGTTCTGCATCACCACGGGTCGCACACAGAGGACACTAGCCAAAGACCACGGTTTATCTGTGAAAATGCTTGATATGTTTTTTGGAGGGGGGGATTACATAATTAGTCATACTGCTACTGATTACCATGCTGACAGCGCAACCGTGAGTAATATTTCCCCACACGGACATTCGAAAAGGTAAACCAATATAGCCCTGCAACGGCGTACAACAGTTACCAATGTGGGTCAAAGGTTAGCAACAAAGTGTGTGTGTTACTCCAGCATTGCTCTAATCCGTGATCGTATGTATGTAGTTCAAGAAAATGGTGGCATCTGTTGTGTGATGAGGTGTGCAGTGTATTTGGTGTAAGTATACTGTTTAAGTGTTACAAAAAGTGTTGTTTGATGCATCTTACTTATGAATATTGCTTCAGAATGGGAGGCGGGTGTCCTGTATTGGTTTGATAACGGTGCTGGGGAAGGGTTGAACTGAATAGAACCATGCCGGTCGGAGACATTTTTGGAAGGAAAAATTTAAAAAAATGAGACTTCATTAAAGAAAATTGTTTAATAATGTATGCAGTCCAGAATTGTGATAATGTGTTTTTTTGTAACTGGTATCAGATTAATGTACTCTTTTATAACTGGCGAAATCGTTTTTCAGGAACACACCTTGGTATGACTTTTTGTGGTTTGATGGCTATTCGTCTAGCTGGTAAATGTGAACGTAGTTGGATTTATGGCATCGTTTTAATATCTTCGTAGCAAACGCGCTGGTGTTTGAAAGTCTTATGGTTCCCGTTATGTTTCCTTCTGTGGGTAGCTGTTGTACGATGTGGGTGCGTGAATATATTTCCGGTTATGTTCTACGCTAACAGTGTAGCCAGTATAGGGAATAGTCATACGTTCGAGTGAGATATTAGTCTTTCAGATGAGAGATTTGAAGTTTCCAGAACACAATGGAAATTCAAGTCTTGGAAAGTTACATAATTTCGACTGGTGCAGTTACCGATCTTCCGGAGGAGTGTGGTGCTTCTAGCTTACTGAGCGAACAGTGCTGGATTTGGGACTACTACACGTGAAACATCGGTCACTATGTACTATGAAATTACAGAAGACCTGAATCAGTTCTTTAGGTGTAAGAAATAGTTTAACAAGCTGTCTGCTCCATTTGAGGTATTGGCAGACTTGGAGATAATATTGTTTTGGTACTAACCGTGCTCACAGGTCCAATTCCTTGTGACCACGTACTTTCTTAGGGACTCCGCAAACATAATAAAGTATTGAAAAGCTTCACCTTCCTTCCACACAGTATTATGCACTAGGTGCCAAACCCGTAACATGTTGTTTGGCTGAAAACTACATTGAGCAGTTGCATTTATGGCTTCCTTCCAGTTTACTGCTACTACACAGAGAAAATTGTCCATGAAGGTGAAACAGCTGTCTTTTGTGTAGACTATGCAGAGGGGGAAGGAGTGAGTGGTTTGTGGGACTGTTTGGGCTGGTGCAACAGGTGGGCTAGTGTCAGCTATTGTGTACACATCTTATAAGTTCTATCTTGAACCCACCAGACCTCATACCAGGAGTGTGCACTGTAATAGAGAGTGAAAACTCTAACCCAAGTCAGTCATAATCAGCAGGATGACAGATGGCAGGGAAAACATGTGCATTAACTGTAATAGCGTTATGGCCAAAGCCCTGATCTAAGTCAGTCACAACCTGCAGGATGTGACTGTAGGGGGGATTGGGGACTGAGCAACACCATGACATGTCGATAAGGAGACATGGCCACAACCGTCCATGCTCCAAACCAAATGTGTTTCATCATTATTGCATGTTGGATGCACTGTGGTAGTGCTATACTGGAAGTGACCAGCATTTACTTCATGTCTGTGGGCCTGTGTAATTTTCTTGTGCTTCCAGTTAAGGGGAGGTTGCAGTGACCATAAAGTTCTAGGTTCTTGTGCAGAAACATCTGCTGGTGTCAGCTTTGTTATAGGGTTGGGGATATTATGAACCACATGTCTTGTACCAAAGTTTCATATGTCATCAGTTTTGAACTTTCTTGCAAGAACTCTCGTCTTCTGTATGTGATTGTGGCTGTTACTTGTGGCAATGAGCCAGTGCATCCAGGTGACTGTGCAGCGTTTTGCTTGTGTGGCAAATGTTGAATTGGATTTCTGAACGTATTTGTTATACAGATCCATGTACCCCATTTTACACCAAAAAAAACTGAGATTTTCAGCTTTTTTTAAAGAGCTGTAAATTCACATCCACCATCTGGGTCAAACATTATGCATATATATGTCATGACTCTGGACTCAGTGTGATCCTTCTTTATAGCCCTTGCTATTCATAGAGTTATCAACGGCAGGACCAAAAGCTCTGTGGTGTAGTTCTCCTATCTCCATTTCCAGCTGAAGTAGCATCATTACCTGGAAGTCTGCTAAGCTTATCAGCATGAGGAATGTCTCCTCTTTTATATACAATTATGCACCTACAACCACCAGTGACAATGACTGAAATGATATTCATTGTTTAATGACTTGCTTGCTGAGACATCATTTATGATGGTTGAAGGAACATGAGTATGGGGCACTGGTGGAATGATACTGACTTGGGAAACTGAAGTGTTTTGAGAAAGAAAAATGCACCACAAATCTCTCATGGATTGGCCTGATATCAAATGTGAGCTGCCTCAGTGAAAATGGGATGCTACTATAGATCTCCACCAAAAGTGTCAGTAATTATTTACTGGATGACATGATGTCTTTCCAGAATATTAGAATCCTCACCCAGTGTGGAAATTTCATTAATGTTGAAGCCCCTTGAATGAATTTTGTAGAAGTTTGTGAGGATGACTGAGGTGAAACCTCCTAAATGAGTTAACCTTTAGGAGTTCTTGGCAATGACTAAGGTCAATGGCAGTAGCTTCCTTTACCTTTAAAATATCCAGTAGTCTGTTTTCATGTTCGTGTTTAGTGTCCAACCCATGTAACTTAAAGCGTACGTTTATCGTGGTTCACCTTCACTCTGTACCTTGAAAATTTCTGCAGTCCTTATATCAGTCCTTGAGAATATGCCTTTTCCATAATTTTTGTATTTTTAACCACCACCACCACCATCTCCCCCTCCTCCTCCTCATCTTCCTCCTCCTTTAGTAGTAGAAGAAGTAGTAATACTACTACAAGTTATCTTCTCTTTCTTCAGTAGTAGTAGTAGTAGTAGTAGTAGTAGCAGAAACACAAGTAGGAGCAATAGAAAATAAGTCCACTTGCTAGTTTTCTTTGCATTTCTAGGCCTCATCCTTTGCATTTTCTGTCTAGTTTCCAGTATCACAATACTCTACACATCTTTTCCTTCACCTATTCCCTCCTGTTAGTGGCTGGTTGATGGCTGTTCTAACCCCATAGAAGTTTTCTCCCCCCTGTGGGAAAGTCAGAATATTCATGTACATTTTCACAAGTAATGTATTTTGATGACTTTGGAAAACCCGGGACAAATGATACCCCAAACTGAATTTTGTGGGACACCAGGACCCATAAAACTGGGACTGTTTTGGAGAAGTCTTGATAAATGGGTTATGTAAAGTGTCATTGATGTTTTGTTGCTATGTGACAAGTTTGTACAGTATTTTATTAGTGATTTTTGGAAATTAAGAAGTATTGCTTTGGGGTATTCTCAAATAGTAGAGTGTACCAAATTATGTTCATGTTGGTGAGCTGGTTTATGCACACACAGCATGATGCTCTTGCTGTGTTACTGTCTTTTTTTCTCCCCCCCCCACTCTAGATATTAGTGTAACTCAGGTGTCCATGGATTTTCCAAAAAATCTAGGTGTCACCCCAAAATTCTAGTTTCTGGAAGTGTGCCATGAAGCAAACCCCATACTGAGGATCCAAACATTTTAGGTGCCACCATACAAAATCTAGTCACTTAGGTGACATCATTCCCAGGATTTTGTCACCCCTGGTATGGAGTTCAGCTGTCAGTCATCAAATTTTAATATGTAACGTCAAGGTGCAGTTCCTGGCTATTGTAGTGATAGAAGTTAAATAGCTTACTGATAAATGTGTCACATTCAGTGCAAACTCAAAAGGCATGTCACCCTTAGCCACAGCCCATGAGGCATAATGGATGTGGGTAGAGCATGCATTATGCAGTGATTGTCCATGGTTCAGAAGTGACCAAATCAGTCTTTCAGACTTGGTTGCCACTTCATATTGCACAAATTTTTTGTAATGTTTAGAATATGTAAGGGGAGAATGTATTTTTGAATTTGTAAGGGGATAGAATCTCTTGAGAACAAATATATGAGCGGACAACCAACCATGCGAGTGAATGAGGAAAACACAGCTCATATGGCAGCCATGGTCAAGGAGTGTTCATTTTAACATATAGAGACAGGAATACTCTGCATGTATGACAGAACTAGATCAAGGGATCTAATAACTAACATGCATGAAGCAAGTTGTTTCAAGCTGTAGTGCTTCTGACTTGTATGTGTGAGGTGTCCAGTTACTATCTCAGCTTGGGTATGAACTGTCCTGACAGGTTGTAGTGATTTTCCTGTGTTCATCCAGGCAAATTGTAGGATAATTTCTCATTTAGGACATTATCTCTTGCTTTCATGTCCTTTCCAATTGTGTATTCACTTATCATCTTTCCATTTGACACAGTATATTGTAAAGGTACTGAGAACATTGTTAAGTAAACCATAAGTACACGATAATTATGTGTATGGAAACAGGAAGATAGTTGATGTGACATTCGTTACTGAAGAGGAGTCTTTAATTGAGAATTTTTGTTTCATGATGATAATTTTTGTTGAATATGTGTGATAATGATGTCCCTGTTCTCCATTCCATCATTTTAATGGTGTGAGACTCAGAAATAGTTTTATTTTTTCATATCAGATGATAATCAAAGCCATTGATTGTTAACTTTCTGTTCAGGCCAGTGGATTAACCAACTGACAGGAAAAGTTGCTCATGTGTCAGAAGTGATCAAGAATTTATGATTTACGTGCAGAAGCATTGAGGCAGTATCAGGCCTTAGTTTGCCAAGCATTTCTGGCATCTTAAACAACTCTGTCTGATAAGGGTAGGGTCAGTATTGTATTCATATTGTCCACTCCCTGAGTTTTATTTGATATGCACATTTTGGGTTTGGTTCTTCTCCTGTCTTCAGTTCATCATATGATCACCTATTTTCACTTTAAGATTAGTGGCATCTGTTGGTATCAAACTTGGGACCTTTCCAGAACAAGGATTGTTTATTAACCAATAGATCACTGGGGTGTTCCAGAGTGGTAGGTCCATTATTCCAATATTAAGCCAGCATAATATTATGGTAATGTCTCAGACCTATTCATTCACATTGAAGGATATCTTACAACCTGATTAGAGGCCCAAAACTGGTGGAATTAAATTTATTGTCTTCTGGAATGTGACCCAGTGAACTTGATGGATAGGTACCAGTGTTTTATATATACCCCCTGCCTCCATGTTCAGAAGGTCATACAGACTATGAAGTGTCACAACCATAGACTATGATCTTGAATCTCAAACCTTCTACAAGTGTAATGTTGCCGTTGCAGTGCTTGAGCAAGTGGAAAATTTACCTCATCTAGTATCTTACATTATCATTGGCATACAACTTTTACACTGGAACAAACATTTATTCCAAATTTTGGTAAGGAGGATGGTACATTGCATACAGTGAGCAGATTGAAGAAACATTACTGTTGAGTAAAGATGATTGGTAGATACCCCATGTTTGAAACTGTAATAGTTTCATACACACAGAATCCAAAATGAGTAGCCTTTTGACGGAGCATGAGACAAAATTATGCCAAAAGTAGCAGATTTATTATATACTATGAAATATCACAAAAAGCTGCTAGTGAAGTACGTGAAGTAATTCATACTGTTTACAGAGGTGGTATTGTTGTTGATAGTTTGATACTTCAAGGACAAAGTAGATAAAGAAGCATTTTTCCAATTTTGCTGTGGGTTCATTGCAGTGATACATAATACTAACTGCCATAGCATATGAAAATCAGAGGCTGTGTGTATATGCTATAACTGGCTGATTGCTCACTTTGAAATGGGGTGTGCGTTGAGACTCAGAAGTTACTATTTTAATTAATGGACTGTTGTAGACAACAGCTACAAATATTTTATGCACAAATTTTAATGTATTAACTAATCCATCTGGTTTTCTATAGGCTTTATTTATTAACTCGCTGAGGGTGTTCAAGATAGTTCTGAACATTTCAAAGTTATGACAGATTGTGTGTGAAAAGTATAATTTTAACGTTAACCCATTAAATGCCAAGCTAAACCCCATCTGCCATTTGCTGGCATTATTAGGAGTTCACCATATTCTACACGTTAGCAGGATAAGGGTTAATGCATTTGTTGATTTTATTGTGTGAAAATATGTTTTCTTGTGTAAATTACAGGAATATAGATGTAGTGTCAGTAATCAAAATCTGTTCTCTTTGAATGCTTATACTGTTAAAGTTTATTTTGCACCATACACACTTTATTCCTCAGCAGGAATATTCCAGTTTTCTGGCATTAATGTTAATGGTTCAGAATGTGAATTTTGTGTTACTCGTGCTTCCATATGAAATGTTTAAATTTATTTTATTACTTTCAACTTGCAGGACTGAATTGATCCAAGCAGTGATAAGAGATTGTTTGAATCCATAGTTCATTTGACCATTCATAGACATGGGGGTACAGGACTTGCAGAGTTTTCTTGAAGGTCCACAAGTGGCAGGTGGATCAGTACCTGTCGATTTATTGCGTATTGCACGTGGTCTTGCCCATAGGCATGCTCGCCAGCAGCATAGAGGTGGAAAGAGTGGTGGATCCCAAAATGCAGCAAGCAACAAGCTTAGTCTTGTTGTAGATGGTGAATGTTGTTTGGATAGATTATATGGAGGCTATTTCTCAGGTATGACTTGTTACTTCTGTAACAATGATATATGTATTTTTTTGGCAGAATGTTTTTATATGACTAAGTTACCTTTATTCACCACTAAACTGACCAGTAGAAACTGCGAGTGAATCAGCAACTTCATATTTTTAATTCTGCTATTCAAGAGGATTCAAAATTGGCCATGGAAGTGCCAATAATTTTTACTTTCCTTTCAGATTGGGCATGTGGCGGTCAGTGGAATCGCATGGTTCAGTTTTTAGCAGTTTTAATACAAACAGTGCAGACAAGCCACATTGAACTTGCAGTTTTTTTTAATGGGTGCTTAGAGCAGCAGCGTATGGCTGAATGGATTACATCCCAGCAAGAAGTGAGGAAGAAAATCAATCAGGTACAAATCATTCATTTTGGTTGGTGTGATGAAGTATTTTGATAATGGTTAATGGAAGTGTTATTTACTGCTTTGTGATGTTCAGATTCCTTCCTATGCAGATTTTCAGAAATATTTACATATATGCATTTTAATATGTGGGGTTTTTGCTCTCATGAAAATTTAAATTATTATTGTAGTTTATGGTTCAGTGGTCTTGTAGATATGTATGTGTGAACAGGAGCATACTGTCTCCATTTTCATGGTTTTCCCACAGCATTGATTTCAACAGCACAACTAGATTTCTCTTAGTAACTACATTAATCGGAGCTGTTTTAAACTTTTGCCTGATATTTGCCTGTTTACTTTTGTGACACATACCTAAGTAATACACTATATCAACTATCATAGTTTAACAAGTGTTCCAAAATTCTAGGAGCCACCTACAAATTCTAGGTATCAGAAGGGTGACATGAAGTTCTGTACTGAGGACTCCATAGACATGGAATTGGCCAGCAAACATCACCAATAAGTGGTGCTTCCTGCTCCATGCATGTGAACTGATACACAGTTTTGTTTGTATGGTCAACAGGTTTTGAAATTTTGAGTAGTTAAAGTTAAAAATTTCAGGTACTATGTGCTGATCTCTTTCATTTTCATATATCCAGGCTTTTCCTTAAGTTTCAGAGATATTTGATTGCTGAATTATATTTTGTATGTATCATGTGTTGGGCAAAGTGATGAAGCATTCATTTGTGAAGTTCCTACATCATGGAAGTGGAACATTATTAAGTCTTTGTGTTTCTTTATCTAGGTGTTAAAACATATCAATACCAAGGGCACACCGCCACCAAAGGTCTGGTGGACTGCACCAGTGTGTCTGAGAACATGTTTACGCATGGCCTTACGCCATCTCAACGTTAGTGTGGTAAGAACTGTGCAACATCAATTCTGTTATTCTATGTGTTTTTAGGCATGTTTTCAAAATTGCAAAAAGCGACATTGTTTTGTCATGTCTGTCTGTCGTTATAGAAGAACTTGGCTCCCACAGAATGGAGTTTCATTAAATTTGATATTTGAGACTTTTCCAAAATCTGTCAAAGTAATTCAAGTTTAATTAAAATGTAACAATAATAACGTGTGGTTTGCATGAAGATCTGTGTATATTTTTGATAAAATCTCTTTGAATTCTTAGATTGAGAAATGTTTTAGACAAAAGCAATAGAGAAAATCAAAATACACATTCTTTTTTCAATAACTTTATTTGCTGAAAATTGTGCTGTTTATGAGATAATGTGGAAAAATATTGTAGAGCTGTGCAGGCCATAGAGACAATATGATGCCTGTGAATTGCATGCTGGATACCTAAGGCTACAAATACACACTCAAAATATGTAATAGTTATTGACATTCCACTCCAACAATGATTTCGCAAACGTGCCTCATTGTTATGTTATACATACATTGCCTGCCTTGTTTCAGTGTTAAAGAGAAAATGCCACTTGAAAAGGGCAGTGCCCCAAAGGAGCATTTATAAAATGGTTGTTTATGTGTGTGTGTGTATACAAGGCAGTAGCAGGAGATTGTTTTAATATTTTGGCATTGATCAGAGTCGGGGAAAAATGTTAATTTGCATTCCTTCTCGCTGATTTTCTTCCAAATGTACAGAAATTGAATGTGAAGAAAATCTAGGCTCATTATATTCCAGAGGTTACATTTCATTTTCTCTCATACTTCTTTTTTTTCATACTCTTTCTCTCTCTCTTTTTTGGTAAATTTATTAAAGTGCCTGTCATTGTTGTGCCTTCACTTGTGCCCAGTGTGTTGCTTGACTTGTGCACACATTGAAGGGCCAGAGAGCTTCACCAGAAGTTTGGCATGGCCTTCCCAGGTATAAATACCTTTCTTTTGACCATTTCCTTTAGCATATGGCCTGTTAAATGCCTGTTTTCTTTTGCAGCCTGAGTACTATTCAATTCTAATGTCCACTTTGGGACATTGTCTTCATTTTCTGACAAAAGGATGTGCATTTATTAGGATGGAATTTTCCCACTTGTGCATTAAATTTGAAATTGATTTCCAAGACTATGAGATACAAAGATGTATTTGCCACTTAAAGACTTGTTAGTTGTGGTGTACTCAAGGAGAGATTGCTATATTTCACCTAAATTCAGACAGTTTAATCAAAATCAGAACTGCTACACACATTTCAGCTATTCAGTATGCTTTTATAGATTGTGTTGAAACAACAGAAATATATTATAGGTTTCTTCAAATTATGCTGATTATCAAGGCTTGTGTAGCTTGTGGTGTTACAAACCAGTAGACTTGTGCTTGTAAAAGGAAGCAGTTTCCTTTTCTTTGGTGATCATTGTGTGAAGAGAATAACTGTTCTTTCTAAAGTTGACATGAATTGATTGATAATGCCAGAACACATAGTTGTCTCCATTGCTTAATTGCTAAATGTGGACAAAATTATTTTGTTCAGTTTGGTGTTAAAACTGTTTGAAATCAGACTAATGGAAAATAAAATTTTGTATGTGAAATCTGTAACATATCAGAAGTGCCTGCAATGTGGTTAGTGGGAGAGGTGTTGATTTGTATGTATTTAAAGGCATATGTTGGTGAACATTTTGTGAGGCTTGTGTAGGATAACAATAAAAATTCTTGTTCACCTTCTTATTATGTCAGTTCCTGCATTGCATGTTCTTGTTTAATAGTAGTGTAGGCAATTATTTGTACTTCTTTTTCTCTCAAAAAATACAGTTACAGTAACACTGCTTTTATTGACATATTCATCTTATGAATTTGTGATTCCAGCTACAATCTGTGTTAATATTGTAGGAGCATTTTATTTGTTTCCTAGCTATGTACGATGGATGATCATCATCAAGAAGTAATTGCATATTGCAGAGAAAATGGATTTCACGGTCTTATGGCTGATGATGGAGAGTATGCTGTGTTTGACCCACCACGATACTTCTCTTCTGAACATCTTAAATTAACGTATAAAGTACGTAGTGAAGTTAGGTATTGTGAAAGATGTAAAATGAACTTGGTATTGGAGTGGTATCAAAAAATCACATTATAGTGAAGTTGTGTCCTGCATTTTTCTTGTCCAAAACACGCTGCGTTTTGATGAAATTTTGTATTTAGGTGGTATCAGAAAACACATGTTAATAAAATTGTGTCCATCTGCATTTTTATGTTCAAAACAACACAGGATTCTCGTAAAATTTTGTTGTGTGGTGTATATTATGAAGTGTTGGATGGAATTCATGTTACACTTTGTCCTGTACCTTAGCATTGACTGGTTATACCAAAATTGTGTACATAGCAAAAAAGATACGTAGTTATGGTGTCCAGTTAAAATACACAGAACTATACTTTGTCTGAAATGTTATATGGGTGTGAAAATGGCACCTCACATTGAGGGAGAACAGGTTGAGGGTGTTGGAGAACTGTGTGCTGAAGAAGATATTTGGACTTAAAGAGGGTTGAGGTAACAGGGGTGTGAAAAAGACTATATAATGAATATCTTAATGATGTATGCTTCCAACCATATATTACTCAGGTTATCAAATCAAGAAGAGGAGTGTGGGGCATGTGGCATTTGTGTGGTAGAGGAGAAGTGCATACAGGGTTTTGGTGAGGAAATCTAGGAAAGGAGCCCACATGGAAGAATTAGGCATAGATTGGAGGATATTATTAAAATGAGTATTAAATAATAGGATTGGGGGCATGGACTTGATTGATCTGGCTCATGGTAATGCAGGTGGTGTGTTCTTGTGAACATAGTAATGAAATCTCACATTCCTTAAAATTTGGAATTGTGGACTGGGTTAATCTGGCTGAAGAAAGGGGCAAGAGAAAGGCTGTTGTGAACAACGCTAACAAACTTTCGGTTCCATAAAATGTGGGAAATTTCTTGACTTGCTTCGGAAGAAAGCTGTGCTCCATGGATAAGGTAGGTTTTCTTCTGAGATGTGGCACTGTGTCATAACCCAGAAGAATGGAGACCACAATTTTTATTCAAACCTTTGTTGATGGTATTAGTGAAATACATTATAAAATTATTGTTGCTTGTGTCAGTGTTTATAAGTTCAGTCTGACACAACTTAAATTCTGTGTAAACATTGACAGCCTTTACATGTATACTACATGTTTCGGTCTTTTCTAGGACCATCTTCAGGTAAGCCAATATAAAGTTTTGTGTAAGGAAGATAATTATCAAGCATGGGGCCCCTTTTTTACGTATGTTATCATGTATAATAATGTGTACAGAAGTATATACTACAGTAATATTTGTATGATAAGTAAAATCTCAAAATTATGTATTACAAGATATTATTCCTTTTAGTCTTGTTCCTTAGAGGAAAACGATGTGTTGAATGTAAGGTGTTGTGTTCTGTCCTTTTACATAATCTCAAATCACTTTATATGTGTTTATTTTTACAGTCTTTTTGTTGTGAGTAATTCATGGATATACAGCTCAATACTACGACTCCTTTATAATTCCAACCGACTACAAAAAGACCATATGATTTTTTATATATATATATATATATCGTGTATATATATATATATATATATACAGGGTGTCCCAGGAGGAATGTGCCAGACTTCGGGA
>Ga0136643_10010645_pt1 | contig 13588 bp, 8 predicted proteins | sample TergutLab28metaG_FD_96883 | JGI IMG/M metagenome (GOLD analysis project Ga0136643, IMG submission 96883) | Labiotermes labralis P1 segment gut microbial communities from Petit-Saut dam, French Guiana - Lab288 P1 (version 3) (version 3) | ecosystem: Host-associated > Arthropoda: Insects >...
CGATTTTGGTCTGTTCCAGTTTGCCATTTGGATGGCGTCTGTGAATAACCGCCGTCTTCTTTCCAGCAACAGTTTTTTTATTCGACCCCGTTTGTACTTGAGTGTTCCTGGTTTTTTTTTTTTTTTTTGCTATTTTTCCAAGGATGGTGTGCTCGAGTCTAAGTGAGGTCTCTCACGCCCTCACTGCTCCCCGCCACATCCTTATTCTGAGATGAAGGAGTTTTTCTTGGAGGTTTCTTTTCCGTCCAAGTCCCCTCCCTCATCTTCCATTTTCTAGTGAGCCTTTTTTCGCTGCGCTCCAGAGAGTCTCTTGGTTTTTAGTCCAATCGTTGAGATGCCTGCAGCCAATATCTCCTAATCTGAAGAAGCAACAGAAGGCATTAAGTCTACAACCTCCACATGGGGTTCTTGCTATGACAAGTCTGCAGTAGTAGCTGTTCCTCGTTTAGTTTCAAAAATTGTCGGGTCCATTTTGATCCCACGAGTACGGGAGAAATAAAAGTCTGCACTGGCAGAGCTCCCTATGCTAGTGTAAGGCTACATATTCTGGGATGTCGCCTGGTTTCCCAGAGGCTCCGTTAGAGACACATCACCCACGTGCCATTCACCCCTTCAGCACGGATTAAGGCAAGCCACATATAACACCTTGGTTTTGGGGAGTTGGTCCACGGTATCCTATTTATTCAGAGACAGACCTACCACAAGGACAGGTCCCCCGCTATCCGCCACCTGCCGACGTGCCCGGTAGCCACTCAAGCCTCGGGACAGTATTGTCCCACTATAGTACATAAAAAATTAATGTTTGGTTAAGGACAGATCTCGGGCTTTGCTGCGTGGTACCACTACACGATGGAATACTTTGCGTCTTTGAACACTAATATGCTAAACACATGGTATGATGAAACTTATTGTTACTGAAGACGTTTCTAATTGTGAGAAGCCTTATCTTCAAGCTTTCTGTTACTTGTATTTGTAAATAATTACCTTTTATGTTAAGTACAATGGATTGAAAGCATGAGAGACGACAAGCAATATACTATGACCTAACATTGAGGCGCGTTCGTGCAACCATTGTTGCAGCAGAAAAACCAAAACCAATAGGTATTACATATTATAGGTGCGTATTTGTAGCCTTAGGTATTTAGCATGCAATGTGCCAGCACCATATTATAGTGTCACCTGTGGCCTGCCCGGCTGTACAATATTATTCCACATTATCTCATAAACGGTACGATTTTCGAAAGAAAAAACGTTACTGAACACAAAATGTGTTTTAATTTTCTCTACAAATTTGTCTGAAACATTTATCATTCGAGGAAGAATGGAGCAATATATGATCAAAAATGTATATTAGTCTCCTTGTAAAGTACACGTTATTCTCCTCCGATTTTAATGAAACTTGAATTTTCCCAACAGATTTGAGAAAAATACTCCATTATCAAATTTCATGAAAATCCGTCCAGTGGGAGCCGACTTGTTCCACGAGTACAGACGGATGGAAGGACAGAAATGACGAAGCTAATAGTCGCTTTTCGCAATTTTGCGAACGCGCCTAAAAATGGTTCAGATTCTTATTTGCGTATGTTCATACTATGTGACAATGTACTTTTATTTACAAGCAGGCAAGAGAAGACAATAGTGACAAACAAAATTTACTGATAAATGGAATCACATTTAATGCTTAGGGTGATGTGTAAAACCTTGAGACACTTTAGTTGCCTCAGTTGAAACCTAAGAGTGGTACAATAAAAAGACGTGAGTTAAATTACCAAGGATGGGAGCAAGAACAGAGATGCACAAAGCGATCGAAGAACCCGGTGAGTTCATATTAGAACTGGACAATTATTATTGTTTCTATTTATTATGTGGCACGGCATTAACAGTCCTATGAATATACCTTTTTAGTGGGATGAGTTTCTTCCAAACGGCTTTCCATGTTCATCAGATTAATGCCTTTGTCTGTTGCTGAGGTTATGTTCTCGTGTCTTCATGTTCCTTTATGATTTAGGTACAAAGCAGTTGTCTGTACTCAACAAAATGTGCACTTCATGCTATGCACTGAGGAACATAAAACATACAGCACCAATAGACACGCTAAGAGTAATCTATTTCGCACATATACACTCTATTATAAGCTATGGTATAATTTTTTGGGTAGATCCTCCAGTGCCAACAAGGTATTTATATTCCACAAGAAAATTATCAGAATTATAACTAACATTAGACCTAGAGACTCTTGCAAGGAAGTTTTCAAGAGTATGGAAATAATGACGTTATATTCTCAGTATATATATTCATTAGTTTTATACACAATTAATAATAAACATCTATTTGATGCAAATAACGAAATCCATAAATATAAAGCTAGGTATAACAGTAATTTACACCGTCCAGTAGCTAACTTATCAAAATTCAATAAAGGAACTTATATATCAGATATAAAATTTTTAATCGCCTTCCTCAGTATAGTAAAGCTTTGACTAATGACCATAAACATTTTAAATCCACACTGAAGAGGTTCTTATATCATCATTCTTTCTCCTCAATGAATGAATATTATGAATATAAGGAAGATAGAAGAATATAAACCTTAAGAGGCTGATTTACTGATACATTATTTTAACCCTGTCAATAGTATAAGATACTAGTAACAACTCACACATCTTAATTGTAATTGTTCTGATGTTATAATTGTTAATAACTATATGACCATTATATTATAATTATATTTAAGCATTTGACGTCTGTATTTTTAACAGATATTTATACAATTACTTTGAAAATTTCCACATCTTTGGTACTTTACCTGTATGTGGATATACGGAAAGTAAAGTGAATGATAAAGTGAATGAATGAATGAATGAATTCGTAACTGTAAGAGTATTGTGGTGGCTTAGTTAAGTAGAAGATAATCTTAGGTGAATGGATGTTTTCAGACTGGCGTCAGTAATGCGTCCCGTGTTACGTTGAAATTGTCGCAACGAATTCAAAGGTATAAAAGTTACAAGTTCGGGGAGAAAACCAGTCACTCTGAATCCTTAGTAGTTTAATGATCAGCATACTAACCCGGCCTTTTAAAGAACCTAGCTTCCATTCCAGCCTTCGCCATTATACCATATGTTGAAAGATTCCGCTACGCTACCTTGTTGACGTGATTGCTGCGTAAGAAAATCGTAATATTATTTAAAATAATTAAGTAAACAAAGAAATCAATTAATGAAAAAATAAATACTTATAATGTCCTATTCCGGCTGCTGATAAACACGTCAGTATTTGAATCAGTCATTGGCAGGACCTTACTTTCCCGTCTTTCAGTAATTCACAGAGTTCGGTTGTTAGATCAGTAAACTGACTTATATTTTTATTGTAGACTTTAGGTTCGCCGAGAGAGGGGTTCTGATTCCGGTGAAAAAAATTTTTTCGGGCATCCCCAGCAAGAACGGAACGGCTAAAATCTAAATCCAAAAGACTGACTCTATTGCAAAGCGACGTGGGCTTTGTCTAGAAGGGTTAATTTGTACAGTCGCAAATGACGACGCTACCAAGAAAAAAAAAACATATCCCCCCCCCCCCCTCCGTTTCTAACCTTCGTCCTGGGCACTGGCATTTCATACAATGTTTACGCTGTTAGTTACAGCAGTGTCAAAATATATGCTTTCTTTGCTCATCTGCTAATAAATATGTCAGGTTTAATAGTGTGTATCACATCTCCACCTCAAAACTATCTACATTTTTCACCTTCAAGCAATGTGAAATATATAATAAATGAGGTGGTTTATTCTGTATCTTACAAATATAAACTTCCTGCAGTAAATTGGAATGTTTCTCACGAAGTGCTTTTTTAGTTCATTTTGTGTTTTACTTTCCTTATGTCTGACTGTCTGTCTGTCTGTCTGTCTTTCTTTCTTTCCTTCTGTCTTTCTTTCTTTCTCTCTTCCTTTCTTCACACTGCCAATACTGCTGCACCTAATATTAATGTTAATTCAAATATTAAAAAACAGATTTACTTGTATTAAATTTTTAATTTTTCTAGGAAACATGCAAAAGGAACACGAACAAGTGGATTTTGAAACGGCCATCTCTCTCACTGGTGAATATTTTTTGAACAAGATATTATCCAGCACAGTATTACAGCAATGTAGCATACACTCCTGTTGTTTTCTAAATGATTTGAAATGCTTTCAAATATTAAAGACAGAGTTATGAGGTGTCTTCCCTCATTTCATTTGAATATTTTTATTGCATATCCATTTTTAATAGTTCTTGTACTTTGAACTATAGAACATAAATACAATTTTGAGGTAACGTGTAAGAATTTGTTGAATTATTTTGACTTATATAAATGTCTGATTATAACATACACAGTACCACCAGAGAAGTTTCATACTTTTTTTAAACTAGATGTATACATACATGAAGGCTGTTTATGCAAAAAAAGTCATCAGCCCTTGTCCTCGAATAATTTCAACAGTTTTTAATGAATCCATGTTGTGAACAAGTCTGTAATATTTAAAACACATTAAGTTGCATACTGGAAGCAATTTTTGAAGCTTCAAGATTGGTTGAATAAATTTATTTTTGTGTCAAAAAACGCTAGAGATTCATTCACTTATTGTTGTTGTTGTTGTTGTTGTTGTTGTTGTCGTTGTTGTTGTGTTTTATTCAGGTTATGGAAAATTTAACTACATGCTCAACCTGGTTGCAATACCTGCTGCCTGGTCCATAGCATTTGACACAGCCACAATATCATACATCTTGCCCTCTGCAGAGTGCGATCTGAATCTCTCAAATTTGGACAAAGGCATTCTGAATGCCATGGTGTACGGAGGTAAATAAATATTCACGAAGTGCAACAAGGAATGAAATGCTCTTTGTTTAATGATGTCTTCTGTTGTTACAGTGTTTTCAAAAGTTCTTTTAAAATCCAACATGTATATTACAGCCACATAAAATGAACATGCTTCATTTGCAAACAGGAACTTATTACAAGGGTCAGAGCTGAATAAATGTTTTGGCGATTAAGTTTCCGTCTTTTTAGCCTGTGTTAATATTATGTTACAGGGATGATATCAGGTGCATTCTTTTGGGGGTTCTTTTCTGACACTCTTGGAAGACAGAAACTTCTTATTGCTGGCAATTTCCTCATTGGCATTGTTGTGGTATCATCAAGTTTCTCCCAAGCCTTCTGGATTCTAACTGTTTTCAAGTTCATAGGAGGATTTATGTATGTTTCCTGCAATTCTCATAATACTCAAAGTTTATCACAATTCACTTTTACTCTAAGGTGTTGAACAGAAACTCAATGCTTGATTATGTTGCTACTCAGGATTTCTGGACATTCACAAAAACAGTTAATGGTAAAAAATATATTTACATTATTCAATATTAAATAACATTGTAATTTGAAAAATAAAGCATAAAATCATGCCAATTCATTGCTGAGCTATATTGCTGCGCCCTTTGTTACCTTATGGTAAGCATAATTTGATATGTTGTTGATAAGGTTTTGTTTCCTCCCCATTGTAACTACATTGTGAGTCGTTTCAGCCTGCAGTTTCTTCTTCCATAGGAAGTGGATGTTATATACAAAAATTACACTGTCTGTGTCCATTATTTTAAAAGGAAATATCTTCACATATCATATCATTTATTTTCATTCCATGCATCCTTACAGGATTACAAAATCCATATGGATATGGAAATAGTCATATTTGTTTAAGAAATCAAGAAGTGAAGTCAATACAAAAGTGTATAACAGTTTTAGTTACTAGGCCTAGTATTATGTTTGAGAATTTAACATAATATAAATTATTTTATATAACAATAATAACATAAAAACACAATTTAAAAGGATCGAGTACTTAATGGGCAAAAAATAATTTACTACATCACTGCATAACAGATAAGTATTGGTACATTCATGTACTTACATTTTATACACAACATGATCTAAAATGCAGATTAGTAGTAAAGAAAACAGAAACATAAATGTATATCTGTTTTATGTGCCAAAGTTTCGAATACCAATTTAGATCATATATTAAAAAAATTTAATTTTTTTGAAGTTCAAAATATTCATCCAATGAATAAAAGGAATTTTCATACAAAAATTTCTGTAAAATCAATTTAAATTTCTTGAGATTATCAGACTCTACTTTAATATAAGAGGGAAGCATATTAAACACCTTAACCCCTAAACAGTACACTCCCTCCTGGTATTTAGTCAAATTCACAAAAAGGTTGGTGACAATTTGCATGTTGCCTGGTGTCAATGTGATATATCTCAGAATTGACCAGAAATTGATTCCTGTTTTTCTTATCATAAACAAAAGAAGAGAAAGAATGTGTTGGTAAGGGAGTGTTAAGATTTCTGAATTAAAAAAAATCATTTTCTACAAGAGTCACTACTTCTAACCCAACATGATTCTAATAATCTTCTTTTGCAACCTGAAAATGTTTATACTGTCTGAGGAGTGCCCCTAACACAATAAATCATACATCATTACAGAGTGAAAGTAGGAATGGTAAACCATTTTCAGAGTATTTAGTGATACAATGGTTTGTCTGACCGCATGGCATAACAATCTGAGCTTAGTTTAGACATAATACATTCAATTTGTGTTTTCCAAGAAAGAGTATATAATTAATAGTGATAAAACTGTAGTAAAGTTGTAACTCAATTATTTAATATTTGTGACTCCATATTTAATGCGTATGGGATTCCTTTAGTGTTGATAAGCGTTTTATGTCCTTTAGACTTGACAGCAAGGGAACTGTAAGCACCTTCACTCATTCTATGATGCACTTGAACGTTTTCCTCTTTCAAGTCATGTCAGTTTTATCTAAGAAGACAACAGAGAATATTCTCATTAAAAATAACAACATAATTTATTATTACATTCATTCATTCATTTATTTCACACGCCAGTAATCTTATCAGATGTGGAAATAGTCATGTATACATAGAGCATAATAATAAGCAGTGTACATTCAGTATAAACTGTGTCTTATTTTAGTATCATAGTTTAGTTTTACAACAATGAAAAAGTATTTACAACTTAATTCAGAACTTATTTAAAATTAATGTGTTGATGACGTGAAAAAATTGTAAGAATGTTGGTAGATTAATACAAAATTATGAATTTGCAGGGTAGGTGGACCATTTGCCATTCTGTTGACATACCTTGCTGAGTTCAGCAGTTGCCAACATAGGGCCAGAGCTGTGATGAATGTTGGGCTGTACACATCCATAGCAAATGTTGCTCTTCCAGGTAGTATCTGTGGTATCTCTTATGTATATATCCATGAATGAAGTTATTTCTCACATTGTGCTAAAGTCTGCACCCATTAACCCCAACAGACAGAGTGCACTTGTGTTAAAAGGAAGCTTAAGATTAGGTCCATAATTGCAAGTTTTCCTGGCATTTAATTAGTTATGGCACAATATTTTGATTAAGCTGTTCAGAAAATATAATCAGCAGTGCCAAGCTTCATGTGGTTAGCAGATTCTCACTACAGAGGCCTGCCTTCAGTCCCAGGGCCGTTCACAGAAGATTGTGAAGGATACAGTAGCATTAGGACAGATTTGTCTATTTGTCTTTTGTTTTCTCCTGTCACTATCATTCTGTACTCATATATCATTCATCTACACTCAGCACTACACACCTGCCACCTGCAGTAATAGACAGCATCAATAAATAAAAGACTAACAATATTAAGTACAATAATGCAGCCGTGACACATATTGTTTCAATTACTAAAAAATCTCAATAACCTGAAGTCTTATAATTCAGAAATCCTGATAATCTGGCACTTGTGGAGACAGTCCCATGACCAGAAGTTTCTCTTCTTATACAGAAAGAAAGATTTGTGTATGCTACAGGCAGGTTTCATGAACATATACAAAAAAATCCTCCAAGAATGACTGTACATCAACCATTGTGGTATCTCCTGACACCTTGTATCCTACACCATCAAATTCTACAGTTCTCAAGACTTTAGAAAACACATAAGAGGCCCCTGATGACCCACCAGCAGATGAAGGACATACCCAAAAAGCATGCTCCTCTGATTTGCTGTACAGTCCAAATATTGGAGCAGTAACAAAGAATAACCGATAAAAATTTAAGTCAGTGTAGGTAGTCTGAATATCCATAATATTCAGTAATTCATTGCCTTTCTGGTACCATGCAAGTCAGATTAAAAGAATTCTGCAGTACTATTAGTTTTTCTTCACTTTAATGCATTCCTCTTTTTCCATCCTTCAGCTCTAGCATGGCTGCTAATTCCACAGCCCTGGTCATGGACTCTATTTGGTGGATACATCACATACCGCTCTTGGAACATCTTCCTTTTAGCATCTGCTTTGCCCAGTTTTCTGGCAGGATGTGGTATGTGCTGCTTCAATGAGTCACCAAAGTTCCTCATGTCTTGTGGCAGAAGGGATGAAGCTCTCAGAGTCTTCAGAAGAATCTATAGCATCAATACTGGCAAACCTCCAGAATCTTACCCTGTAAGTGTTCTTCTGAAGTCTCCAAACTTTGACAAATTTTAATACAGTTCATACTTTGGTCTTTCAAGTTGTTACACTGTGTAGTTTGGTAGATGTTTATAAACATTTCAGAGGAATGTATTATCTCCATCTTCACACTGAGAAAGAAAGGAAAATAAAAAAAGAAAACACAAATAAAAATAAAAAGAAAGTAGAAAAGAAAAAGAAAAAATGATAGAGATGTACAGTGCACTTCACCTTGCATCTCATCACATACTATTAGGTTCTATCTCTGGGGCAGGGGTTATCTCCTGTAGGACAGACACATGAACATATGGGCAGGTTTGTGTATCTCTGAAAGTTCTTACTTGCTGTGTTCATAAATAAAGAGTGCTTGCACTGTCTAAATAAATTCACTGCAAGACTGCTGAATTATTTTTACCAAGTAATACTATGATTTATAACATATTTCACTTCACCACCAGGCTTTATTTCTATTTCTTTGGGTTGTGTCAGAGTGAATGACACTCTCAAAGTCAATATTATTGAACAAGACTGCAGTACACTTTAAACTAAAATTCTGAATTAAATGACAAAATTTGACATTGTTTTCAACTGCAAATATTAAGTCTAAATCTTGGTTGATGATGTATAAACATATATGTGAGTTTATAGTTTGATTTCTTTCTTTGAAATCTTTCTATGGTATAACGATATTTTACAGCTGTCAAAATATTTGTTGTAGGTGAAATCCCTGCTTGAAGAAAATGTAGGCGTCCTGACATCAGATGCACCTAATAACGGATTCACAACACTACTGAAACTGGGTATCAAGCAGATGAAGCCATTTTGTCACAAGCCACATGTTGGAAAGGCAGCATTAGTCTTTATCATCCAATTTGGTGGACTGTGGGGGTTAGCATTGGAGATGTCTGAACATTTCCCAAAATTAATCTATGCTTGTGTATGACCCTCTTTATGACTTCACATAGTGTTTAGTACATTTTTTTAAGTTGAACACTTTCACTACATTTATGACAACAAAGAATCTAATTACAGTAAAATATGTGATATCCTGCACCTCCAGCACTAAGGTTGCTGGATATTCTAATTTTCTAGGTATTGGAAAGTTATATCTAATGTGTATCTTGGTGTGCCTAACAACCAAATGGGAAGACCCAGTTATTTAATTTGTCACTCAATGCTCTGCCTTGTTTTCCCTGTCCTACTTTCATAGTCCTTTTTCATCACTACTTTCAGAACATTGTGTGTCCATGTGTGTGTGTGTATGCATGTGTGTGTGTGTGTGTCTGTAATCTAAAAAGCAGACAACCAAGATACCAGTAATAATTGATAAAATCATGGCTGGATTCTGCTGGTTGATAAAATAGTGAAATGTAAATGGCCTCTTTCTCAGTTTCTGATTAACAGAACTTTCTGGATCATCCAGTGCAGGGCATCACAAATTTTACTATATTTCTATAAAATTTGGTGCAACATGCAAGAAACCAGTTTAAGCGAAATGAGAAGGAACACTTCAAGAACGTTTTACTTAATTAACTAACAATAATATTCAATTGAATTTCCTAGCATTATACTTCTTATTCAATGCAAAGAGTGGAATTTGCACATAGCATTTTAAATTCTGGCATAAAAGTGACATTTTTAAGTATAACAAGTCCAGTAATTGAAATTAGGACATTCATTTTGCTACATCTGTGTGAAGAATTATACACTTTTTAGCCTACTGCATTAGTGAGGAAATATTTAGTTCTCCTATGATATCCTTGTGTCTGACCTTCCCCCAGTAACTGTTCAAACAACAGACAAATATTCATGACACTTGGTATGAACAATTAATCACTACAGGCAACTCCACCTCCAATTTTCAATTGCCTATCATTTGTAACACCAATTTGAGGCTGTACAGACTTCTGAAGTTAAAGCAATGCTGCAATTTACTGTAAAGCACTGAAATTTTGTGTGATGTTACACATTTACAAAAATAAACACCACCATACTCTTTGTTGCTCAGGAGTGTGCCAGTAATTATAAATAGACGTTTTCATTTTTTCTAGTTCACAGTTACACTCGCCATGCAAGAGCAATTTTCCATCTCAGATAATGAGTTATTAAGTAAGTCACATCATACAACAGATATTCTTGAGTCTGTAAAACATGTTAAACAGTCAAATAATTAATTGCTTTTGTGGAATTTAAATATTCGGTATCATTTTATTATCCAGACAAACAAATGCACAACATATATATATATATATTAACAATATTTTACATATTGTAAGTACTGCTACATGTTTTGATGCACCCACATCATCTTCAGGGAGTCTTACCCTTCTACTCTGCTAAAGTTATAAAATTCTTTAAGGTTACAAACTCAAAAAAAAACCCATAAATTAAAATGTATACATAAACAGAAGATGATGTGGGTGCATTGAAATATGTAGGAGTACTTACAATACATAAAATATTGTTTCTATATATATATATATATATATATATATATATATATACGTTGTGAATTTGTTGGTCTGGATAATAATCTGTACAAGATGCACGGTACATACATCAAAATATTGGTTATCATGTTGCTGTTGCACCCTATCTTGTTTCACATCAATTTAGTGTACATCTCCTAACTTGGAGTATTTCTCCAAGATATGTTTTAATATTATTCTCCCATCTACCACATAACATCTATTCTCCTGGTTTTCCTGCCAGAGTTTCATATAAATTTCTAATTTCCATACATGCTACATATTCTGCTACCTGTTTGCCCTTGCAAATTTAATCATCCTTTGAATACAATGTGATAAGAAGAAATTGTAATTTCTCACCATTGTGTAATATTCTTCATTTATTTTATTGTATATTTCTTGATTCTTCTTCTTTACTCTTTAATTATTTAGTAATGGAATACTAAACATTGACACACTGACTCTTCTAGATGGAACACAGTACGATTATGGCTCCCTCAACTTTTTGCCATCGTAGAGGAGTATTTTATCATCAACGAGCCTGTTTCTGGAAATGCAACTATATGTGTCATGTTAGCATCTCATAGTGGGTCGAAAAATATGTTCAATGAAACAGAGAAGCTGTTCGATGAACCATGTGTTCCTGTAAGTAAGCAACACTAATGAAGTAACAAGGGCATCAGTTCATCATGTTTCTATATCCTCTTCATGACCTGATTATGAGTTTTGTGAGGAATTATCAACACATAAATTTATGCTATATACTTCATCAACTGACTATGCTAGCTACTTACTAACCCTATTGCAATATTCTGGATATACTGGGAGTTGAATAACTGTAATATAGTCATTTTGAGGCACAAAATTCTCTACTTACCTCCAGCCAGTGTCAAAGTTAAGCATTAATGGGATTTCATCTTAAGCCCCTAAACATCTCCACGATGGGGACAGGGACAGTTTTGTCTTTGTACAGTAACTACACTATTAATTATTTTTATGTACCTTGTATTCTTTAAATTCACAGACAAGAATGATTACAAAATGTTGTACCCAAATTAATGAGTGAGTGAGATGGAAGCATGTAGCACAAAAAAAAAATACTAACTTCTGTCTTTATGATTTGTGTTCTTTATAGGCAGAAATAGGTGACACAATGTACATATACTCTATTATTGTTGGAGCAGCAACTGTAGTGATCAGTCTGTCTGCAAGCACTGTCATCAATTGCCTTGGCAAAAAAAAGATACTTGGTATGTTGATATACAGCTTAAATGAATACAACAAGACTTGTTGAAATGTTCTTGAGAAGTTACATTTTTTATTTTTCATTTAATGTCTTTAACTCTGTAATTTGCCAGGTTCAGGTGTTTCAGAGTAGATTCTATAGCCTTGTGGTTTAAGCCTTGATTTGTAGTGAAAGGTTTTCACTAGAGATTCATTTAATGGCAAATCAAAAGAATCAGGTAAAATTATTGTCTTCTTTGTAATTTTAAGATTATTGGCTGAGTATGATCCAGTACTTTTCTATTTTTTGATATGTTACATATTATGGTGTAAGTCTGAACATCCATACAATCACAGCACAATATAATTAGTTGTAGCTACAAGAAAAGTTATTCGTTATTATGTGATTAACAATTTGCAATCATCCATACAACATACAGAGCCACAGAAATTCCTGATGCACTTGCAGTAAATATTACTGGATACTGCAGGCAAGATAACTGTATGACAGTTACCATTTATGAACAGTTTTTAATCTGTGTTGGCCCTGAAATAACTGTTAAACTTTATGAACTTATTCACAAAAATATCACTGTGCTAAATCAGAACTGAAACAAACCTATTCATCTCATTAAGGAATTTATGTAGTCTAGTTTTTTATTGAGCTTATCAGTTATGATGCTACAAACACAGAATTAGTGACATTACTGCATCAATATATATTGAATTTTGATACTGCTTACATGCTTTGGTGCTATTTTAATTTAAATCAGATATTAATAAAAAGGAAACATTTGCTGCTGTGAGAGCAAATAATAAAATCTCTCTATTCATTTTAAAGGAAAAAATAAATAATGTAAGAATTAACATGTGTTCTGGATTTTTAATTAATTCAGATTCAGTTTGAATAGTGGTGTGTTCTTATGAAGTATAAAGAAACTTAATGGAACTGTGACATTCATGGATGACAAATTTTTATAAATTAAAATATGATCCTATGAATAATGCTGATACATTGAAGGAAATAAATATCAAATGGTAACGCAGTATCCACAACTATTTGTGTATAAAACAATATTTGTTTGTGGAGATGGCATTAATCTGTGTTTAATCTGTGAAACACAATGGGATATCCTCCGTTAAGATCATGGAAATAAGTTTATGTTGGTGAAAGTTTATAATTATTTCAGATCAAACTGAAATATGATCCCATTTGTATAAAAAGTTAATGGATGTAGTGGCATTGGCAGGTTTTTTGGTGCCTAAGGTGAGTCATCACCTTAGCTGCCCCCAACAAAAACATGACCTTATATGGCCACAATCATTTTATTGAATTTCCTTTCATTTTGCTCAGTAATTTAAGAACTCATTAAGTGTA
>Ga0136643_10010649_pt1 | contig 13587 bp, 8 predicted proteins | sample TergutLab28metaG_FD_96883 | JGI IMG/M metagenome (GOLD analysis project Ga0136643, IMG submission 96883) | Labiotermes labralis P1 segment gut microbial communities from Petit-Saut dam, French Guiana - Lab288 P1 (version 3) (version 3) | ecosystem: Host-associated > Arthropoda: Insects >...
AAGGGCAGGACACTTGTTGTGTTTTGTCTGGTTGTCTCAAGGGCAGGACACTTGTTGTGTTTTGTCTGGTTGTCTCAAGGGCAGGACACTTGTTGTGTTTTGTCTGGTTGTCTAGGGCAGGACACTTGTTGTGTTTTGTCTGGTTGTCTCAAGGGCAGGACACTTGCTGTGTTTTGTCTGGTTGTCTAGGGCAGGACACTTGTGTTTTGTCTGGTTGTCTCAAGGGCAGGACACTTGTTGTGATTTGTCTGGTTGTCTCAAGGGCAGGACACTTGTTGTGGTTTGTCTGTCAATCAGCTATCACTGTCACTGTAGAACTGTCTGGCTCTCAACCTTCTACTTGAACATTTTATCTGCCAAAGACTAAGAGATGATGTAGAAGTACCAAAGTTTCAAAAGCACCGTCTGCCTATGTCTTGGGGGTAAAGAAACTGGAAATATAACTTCCATCCTGAAGATGTAGGCACAATGATGTTTATGCAACACAACAGCTATTAACTTGGCTGTGGTGACATAGGTGGAATTCACCCTGTTAGCTGCTGTGAACAGTAACCAATGTATTCCAGTTCAAAACACATTGGGATGAAATGTAGTAGTGTCTTGTGCATGTAATTTTTGTTGTGTTATGTCCTGAACTGTGTGTAAATTTGATAGTGGCCTGTTATAAATGGCAGCCAGTATAAAGCAAAATATGGAGTGATACATACACTTTTGATGGGACCTGTAGATTCTCTCCACAAGACTGACTGAAAGATAACAGACCTATATCCCAAACTGTCAAGGTTATGTACTGCTCCAATATTGACAGTACCTACAGCATGGGTGGCCACAACTTGACTTGGCAATGGTGTGGCATGTTCAAGTTGTCTGTCAAAAGGTAACATCATATTCAGGTAGTTCACTTGCATATGCAGCTAAATGTGAGAAGTGCTATAAGGTTGTCTATAGAAAACGGACTCATAACTGATACCTATTTTGCTTGGAAAAACAGAAATAAGAAGCCATTATATGAAGGACAATTTTTAAATGAATAATGACATGGTTCCTTTTTAAGTAGCCTCTTAAAATGCAGCTGCTAAAGCTGTCTAGCTGGACACCCATGGTATGGTGCAGCATCCCAGAAGCTCAAGTTCTCAGCTGCTTGAAAGTGAGACCCACGTGTCTTGTTGCTGTGGTGCAGAACCACATAATTCTATAAACCGACGCTGACTGCAGTTACTGGTCACAACATCAGCAGATCAAGTACAGCAATCAGTGCTATTTATGCCACTACAAACGGAAGCAGTGATTCCAACATCAGTCACAGGTCACTGCACATCAAACTCATCTCCAAACCAAAATAAATCACAGCATGCGTCAAAACTTGCTCATGTAAATTCCGAGAGCAGTAAATACTGCTTACTGTACAATACTGTCACTTGCTGCCTGATACCATCACTTAATGCCTGGCACTGTCAGTTACTGACATTGCCACTAGCTAACATTTCACTTACTGTATGGGCTGACTTTGCCACATAATGCCTGGCACTGTCACTTGCCAACTCTAAATTACTGCCAGACACTGTCATTGCCTGACTCTGTCACTTACTGCCTGGCACTGTCATTTCCTGAATCCCAATAACTGCCAGACACTGTCATTGCCTGACTCTGCCACTTACTGTCTGGCACTGTCATTTCCTGAATCCCAATAACTGCCAGATACTGTCATTGCCTGACTCTGCCACTTACTGCCTGGCACTGTCATTTCTTGAATCCCAATAACTGCCAGATACTGTCATTGCCTGACTCTGCCACTTACTGCAGGGCACTGTCATTTCTTGAATCCCAATAACTGCCAGATACTGTCATTGCCTGACTCTGCCACTTACTCCCTGGCACTGTCATTTCCTGAATCCAAATAACTGCCAAACACTATCATTGACTGACTGCCACTTACTGTCTGGCACTGTCATTTCCCGACTTTCAATTACTACCAGACACTGTCTCTGCATGACTCCGTCACTTACTGCTAAGCATTCTCAATGCCCAACTCCCAATTACTGCCTGATCCTGCCACTGACTGTCCAACACCAGCACTTGCTACATGACATTTCGCACTCCACCTACAACACAAAGCTTTGCATGCAGCTTGTATCACTACCAGGCATCCTCTCCCCAATACACTGCCAGTCATCCTGTCCCTGATAAACTGTCAGGCATGAGACTGATTGGACTGTGTCACAGGCAGTTTGAATGACACTGTTTAAGCTGGAGAGCAGCTGGGGTAGCTCAGTCAGAATAGTGAGACCGATACTGGCTGGATGAACTGCAGTTCAATTCCTAGCAGGGTCAAGAGATTTTTCTCTTCTCCAAAACATCCAGCCCAGGTCTAGGGCCCTCCCAGCCTTGTATTCAATGGCTACTGCAGCTTCTTGCCCCAAACAGTAGCCAGGACATGACGATGACCACTCACCTCCACCCAGTGCCTGGATAAAGAATAAGTGGAGCCATACTTCTTCTCCTCCTATAACCCCTCATGACATGGACAGGGACAACTTTGTGTTAACTTTACCTTCAATGGTTCTTAATGCCTGGACTGCTCCCTCTAAGGGATTATGAGTGAGGTAAAGATAGAGTTATCTCTGTGCTGATTATGGAAGCATACACAAGGTGTGGAGGTACAGCTCCACTCTTAACCTTGGCACTAGATGGCAGTAAGTGGTTAGTTTCATGTGCTGGCTACATTATCCTAAGGAAAAGGGTCCTCCTGACCATAGCAGCCTCATAACGTCTCTTCAGTGTCTCCAAGTTCATGGTGCAATTTTACACTGTCAGCCACCAATCTGTGTCTATTCTGCCCACATTACCCTCCAATCATTTCCAATATACACACAGAGATGGGCACTGACAGAGGCAATGCTGGTCTCACATGACCCATATGGGGCAGGCCACCTATCAAGATCACACTGCCACCATGCCAAGGTCAGACTGGAGCATGTATCTGCGCATAGTGAACATAATGGACCTGGTAGTATGGAATGTTTATTCCTGATGCTTTCTGTTGCTCTGAACAAACAACACTGCATGGTAGGATGGCACTGAATAACAAATTGGAAGGGATGTGGTTTACTGTAGCAATAGTTCCATGAAAGGTGGAGCCTCTATTTTGTTTCAAAAAATATAAACTTTAGTGAAATTAATATTAATCATTACCGCTCAGATTATGATGCTGAGGCATGTGCTTTGAAAATATATTTATAAAAAAAATACTCGTCATGTATTAACTATATATAGATCAATTTTTAGTGACAACAGGTAATAATAAAAAGTTCTTAATGAATTTTAAAACTGAAGTAATTATCTGTGGTGATGTTTATGTAAATTATCTTATTGATAGCAAAAACAAGTCAATTTCCATATTAAATTTTTATAATTTATTTGATAAAGTGGATTTTCCCACTACTTCCATTATAGACAATATCTTTATCGATTACTCTAGATTTAATATCTTTATGATATCCCATGTTGAAATGGTAATCTTATCATGATGCATAACTGGTAACAATCCATAATATTAATGTTTTTCAAACTGCTAGCAACTTGTATATTATAAGAAAAATAAACCAAACAGCAATGGCCAAATTCAATTACAACTGAAGTTCTGAATCGTGGAAAAGATATTTTTATCAGTAAGGATATAAATATTATGTTAAACTCCTTTCCAAATACATTTTTAAGGTTTTATTTTATGGTACTTTTCAAAGGATACATAAAATGAGAAGGAGCAAGAAGGTTATAGGATGGAAAACAATCCCCCGGTTGTAACATGAAGCAATCTTAAACAGGACTTCTATTTATTTACAAAAAATTATAATGCTCTAATATTAAATGACCATTATAAATCAATTTGTAAAACTTTAGAACATAATATTAAGGAAGCTAAAGGATCCCATTTTAATAAACAAATTTGTAACTCCAGGAATAAAATTAAAACTATGTGGAATGTTCTTAAAACTGTAACTGGTAGGAAACCAATAAATAATAATATTCACACTTTAAATATAGATGGGAAAATAATTACAAATAACAAATTAATATCCATCTATTTTAATGAACATTTTCTAATAGCTGCTGATAAAATTATTAATAAGATGAAGAATATTACTCATAATGACATCACTTGTCTTGTTATTTTATCAAAGCATCAATATGGATTTTGATTAATCTCCTCCATATGAATGGCTATATATAAACCACTAAATGAAATTTCTGAAGCCTCAACCAGAACGAAAATTATGGGTGGAATGTTTTGTGATCTACGTACGGCCTTCAATTGTGTGAATCATGGAATTCTTCTGTCTAAATTGGCATTTTATGGAATAAAAGGCAGCTTTCTCAAATTGACCATATCATATTTACAGGATAGATACCAGAAAGTACAAATTAGTGCACAAAATTATTATACCTTAAATTCCAAAGACTGAAGAAAAATTTCTCATGGGGTTTGGATCCATCCTTGGACCCTTGCTATTTCTCATTTACATGAATGATCCGACTGTAACATTAGAAAACAATTCCATTTCTGTTCTTTTCACAGATGACACTAGTGTTCTTATCAGCCATACTGACAATAACTCTCAACTTAATATCCCAGGTGTATTTGAGCAACTAAACAGATGGTTTACACCTAATTTGTTGTCCTGAGTCGACCCCGGGGCCATAGTGCGATCGGAAGGATCTTATGTCAATGAAAAATCCAATGACACCAGCTGGGATCAAACCAGCGACCTTCCGATTTGTAGCACAGCACCCTAACCACTGCGCTACCGCGGTCCCATCTAATCCTGTACTTTATCAAAAAAAGCACGCAATATATGGGGTGAAAGTTTTCAGTAGCTTATCAACTTATATAATGGATAGACAACATGATGTCAATGAATTTAAATGACTTGTAAGAAATGTTCTTTATTGTATTATTTTCTGTACATCAGAGGAATACTTCAATTACAATGACAGCAAAGCACCTCCATAACAAACAAGTTAATTTTATTTATATGGTGTCGTACATGTGATTTATGTTCAAGTATTGTCCATAATAATTACTATGCTTTGTAATTGGTTTCAATTATCATTTTGATGATTGTTTTGTCAAACTTTGTGTTTGTTCTGACAAGCTGTAAGATTATAGCCATGTTATGCATGGACTAATTCTATATCTCATGGTATTATTGCTGTACCCTCTATGAATCAACTGAATTATGCATAAACCAGAGCCAGAACCAGGCTTTCCTGAACACAAAGCACCAACCACTCACTTGCTGCTAGGCTCACAGTAACTCAGGGCATGAAGTACCAGGTTCTTTGTGCAGTTTTGATTCAGGACAAGGTGAAAGGGCAGCATTAATCATTTAAAGCCTAATGGTAACTATATGTACCACCTGCTTCGTATCCGAACACTGCACCTTGCCCACAGTGTATTTATGTGTCACGTGGGCTGTCCGTACTAGCACTGGCACTAGGTGCGCCAACAATGCCTGTGGACATTCACTTTCAAGTGTCCAACAATTGTGCCAGACATCAGCAGGCAACAGACAGACAAACAGTCCAATATTGTGTTTGTAAGCACAATCAGGAACTGGCATTGCACACTTCTGGTTTTGAGTGTACACAATGTGAGGCACCATGTGACAAAATGTGTATGATGTATTTATAACACCGGGACATTATTTTATCTGACAATTCACACCATTACTTTCACTCAGTTTCATGTAATGGCAAAGAGTGAAGTGTTCACTGCTCTTCACAATTGTCATCAGTCAGGGTCCACACATTTAGTTCGACACACTGCAGTTAATGTTATGTTTCTACCCACCATATTTTTACAGAAGGTGCTAAAAGTATTTCCTTCTGCTCACAGACATGATGATCCACATCTAACAAACTGTTTATTGCACACTATATGTTTTATAGATTAAGCGAGCTTATTGAAAAGGAGTAGTGACAGTTGTCAGATAAAGGAGTGCCTCAATGTTTTCCTACCCCTTTTAGCTGTTGCTAATATAGATACATGTTGTGGTGGTACTCAGTAACTGACATATGAGCAAACAGGGTTCGACTGCAATGCCGTGTTCCTCACGGTGTCATCACTATGGCGACAATCGCCTCATGGTCGTGGGCTTACCGATCGAGAACTGGAGCTGAACTGGGAGCCATCTTGTGACCCAGCAATGTTGCCAGACTGGGTGGGACTCTTTGACTCTAATCCCAGCGCTTCAGGTCAGTGACATAACAGTCAATAATCTTAAGGTGTGTCATCCCCGTTGTGTTAGGTCAATTATACAAAGCTGTAGCGTGTATATATCTATATATGCATACAGTCATGAACACAACAATATTACAACCTTACTAAACCTACTAAGGAGTTACATCAATAATAATCGCATGCTAGGATCATAAGATGAATACCTATGCATTTTACATGATGAACTACGCATCAATGTAAATGTTGACAACTTTTACTAATCCCACAATTTACGATGTAAGATGGGATCTCGTCCCCCTTCCAAAATTACCACACATACTGTATAGTCACTTAATAAGTTCTTTGGACAACCTGATGATGGCCTGCATACAGGGCCGAAACATGTAGTTGTATCTTATATATTGCTACTAATTGTAATATTGTTGTGTTCATGACTGTGTGTATATATAGATATATACACGCTACAGCTTTGTATTATAAATTTCAACATTTTTACACAGAAGTGTGTGTGCAAATTGCAGCAAAGCTCCATACATTCATAACCTCAGAAACAAACAGTGCTGGCCCTGATAATCTGAGTGGCCCATTGCTTACATCTGTGACATCAGGCACATGAATATTGGGTCACAAGGATTATGTTGCCTCAATTACAGTAGAAATCCACTTATCCAAAAGCTGGTTATCTGATCAGCTTGGCCCTTTGGGTAAATTTGTCGAGAATTCCACAAAACTAACTTGCCTTGAAATTACCCATTAATAGATCAAGTAGAGTACAGTATTATGGCTTCTAGAACTTCACTCTGGCGTGGTCAAAAAGTTCAGATGCAGGTACATACTGTAAACAGTTAACAGCTGAAGGGGTTACCAAATTAGACAAGGAATTCCCCAACTCTTCATCAGCGGTGAAAGTTGACGTTCATCACCCACATTCCAGCTCCCTCCCTTCCCAACATTTTTGTTTTGCGCATGATTCATGTGGCCTTTGACAGCTACCATTTGGTTGGGATGGTGGCTGTTTAGACATTATGTGGTGGGCTGTTTAATTTATATGTAAATAAATATGTAGCCCAAAAGAGTCATTTGTAGAAATTTTTTTCCACTTCAAACCACCAGTGTAGCCTCTTTTCAGAGAAAAATCCAATCATCTGGATTTTCTGCATATCCAGATGGCTGGCCATCCCAATTAATCTGGATAAGTGGAGTTCTACTGTACTAACTTCCACAACTGCAAGATTTACAACCAAATAAGTAACTCCAAGGAGCAGCAACCTTCTTTCAGAGCTAAAAGTTGCACAGCTAGTCAAGAAATACCTTCATTTTATGGCACTCCCAGGTTCATTCCCGTGTTCACAAAATGCTGCATTTTTAATCAAGTAACATCTGGTGGGGGGTCATCTGCTTCATTCATTTGTTCCAGGCCTATTTCACAATACTCTCAGTGCCTTAGACTATACTGCATCAAATGACTGAAAGATTAGGGAATTAAACAAGGAGATGTACCGCCATTTGAGTCACTAATCCAGCGTTTTCCTGATGGGGCCGATGAAAACCACACTCTACAGGATGCAGGTTAAACAGTGATGTCCTGATGCTATGTTACAATTTTGTGTCCTCACGGTCTGCAGGTCAAACAGTGATGTCCTGATGCTATGGTACAGTTACTGTGCCCTCATGGTCTGCAGGTTAAACAGTGATGTCCTGATGCTATGTTACAATTTTGTGCCTTCATGGTCCACAGATCAAACAGTGATGTCCTGATGGTATGGTACAGTTACTGTGCCCTCATGGTCTGCAGGTCAAACAGTGATGTCCTGATGCTATGTTACAATTACTGTGCCCTCACGGTCTGCAGGTCAAACAGTAATGTACTGATGCTATGTTACAATTACTGTGCCCTCATGGTCCACAGGTCAAAGAATGATGTCCTGATGCTATGTTACAATTACTGTGTCCTCACGGTCTGCAGGTCAAATAGTGATGTCCTGATGCAATGTTACAATTACTGTGTCCTCATGGTCTGCAGGTCAAATAGTGATGTCCTGATGCTATGTTACAATTACTGTGTCCTCATTGTCCACTATCACACACAGTCCCTTGCCAGTGAAACAACCATTTCAAAATTCAAGTGCACTCAGAAGCAAAAAGTGATGAAGCAGAGCTGTCAATGTTGGCAGGGGAACCAAGTCCACTCATTAAGGTACGCCCTGCAGACCATCAAGATGGCTTCTTCAGAACAAATGTCAGTCTTGGGCGCCCAACACTGCCTGGGGGCTGGGAACTAGGGAACAATGCCACGCCCACAGAGGGAGACCACTGCCTTCCCTACTGGGCTGCTTCATTTCGCGGTGACCAGTTGTTGCACATGGACTGCCTCAAGATACGTCCCACCTGGATGTGGGACCACAGGCAAGTACACCATCGCCACCTGCACCATCAAGGGACCTTGGTGTTAAGCACCTCAGGTCTAACAATGACTGACTAACTGGTTCCCAGCTAGTCAAGAAATTGCCTGAAATTATGCTTAGCTCAACTCCTTCTTAATCTTGCCATTTGAGGCGGGTGACTGGTCAGCTTTGCACCCTGACTGCTTTACCCACAGAGAAATGAAATCCAGGAACGCTTTGCATAGGAGGCTGAGTGGCTCCCTGAACCAGTCTGGACATTCTGGGGAAGCGAAAACTTTCCTGTCCCTGCCAGGAATCAAAAGAGTTCACCCAACACGTGGCCTAATCAACGTACAGACTGAACTGTCACCTCTGATTAACATAACGTAAAACACAGCTTAGACAACTAGGATACAAGTTGTAAACTACATTTCATTTGAACCATGTTACAAATGTCATGCCACTGTTACTTTGCAGGATGCAGCTGCGATCCCTCTCACTGGGGGGCCTAATCATTCCCGGCACCCACAACTCAGCATGCTACAAGAGCTCTTTCACTCGAACAGACATTTTCTCACGTTACTTGCTCACACAGGACACAGATGTGTGGGGTCAGCTGGTGCATGGCATTCGCTACCTTGACTTGCGTGTAGGGTACTACCCCCCTGGTAACAAGAATCAAACAAAGGATCATGGGAACAGGTATGTTCCAGTTCAACTGGTGTTACTGTACCTTCAGTTCCAGACAACCTGCAGCCTTAAAGAGAAGTGACAGCATGTTTCTATCAAATTATCCCCAATTTCTAAAAAAGCATTCCTTTGTTCAAGATTTCAAGGCCTCACCCTCTGGTAACAGCAATGTGTAGATGAAGTGAGTATGGAGAATTGATGGAGTGATACGAGACAGCAAGCTCAAGTACTGGGTGAAAAACATGTCCCAGTGACACTTTGTCCACAACAAATCTCACGTAGACTGACCTGGGATCAAACCCGGGCCTCCACAATGAAAAGACAGCAACTAACTGTCTGAGCCATAGTGTGGGCAGACAGGTTTAAATTCATCTAAATGTTACTGGAACATTCATTTATTACCTCACAGTCAACCCACTGCATTTCCATTACAAAGCCACATAAGTCAGTGCTGGTCGTTCTATAAATGTACACAATATATACAGAACATATAAACAGAGTGTATTTTAATGTCACAAAAGGTGGGACATACAATGTGTACAGTACTTTAAAGAATTAATGAACCAACGAACTTTTCACCTTTGCACAAAACTGTGGTTATGTCAGGCAGTCAGTTTCCACACGTGTCCTGCACATATAACTACAAACTGAATATTTACCATATCTCTTATATCAACAATGTTCTCCAAAAGAATGTACCTGCAGCCATGCTTCAAACAGGTTCTGGGTGAACCATGACCTGATCCGTGTTGGCCCACTGATGCCTGTTCTACGTGAGGTCAAGCTGTTCCTACAGAAAACAAAAGGTGAACTTGTAATATTGGATCTTCACCGGTTTCCTGTTGGGTTCCACGGGCGCCCTGCCCGGCACCGGCGACTGGTCGCACTACTAACCAGACAGCTCAGGTCCATCGCACTGCCTGTCTCATCAGTCAGTGCTTCTACTCTGCTGAGAGACATCTGGGACCGTGACGACAATCGCAGGCTCATTGTCACATACGGCGACAAGAATGTTGCAGCAAGTAAGCCTAACAATTTCATGCATCTTACCTGAGTTTCACTAAAGAAGACAGAAAATGTCTGCTGTGTTCAACACTTACAGTTCACTCGCTCTGTTAACTTCCCCAGATTTTGAATCTGGGAATAGTTTCAAGAACAACAAAGAAGTGAGGATTCAGATTGTTCCCATCCATGTTGCACACAGCAACACCACAAATTATCTCTGTATCTGAGCAGCAGATTGTGGCTTTCTTCTGGTTTTTTTTTTTATGTGGGTAATGTAACCATAGTGTATTAACAGGTTTACTAACAAACATAACTTCCTGTTTCTTACATGGGAGATGTTTTCTCTGTACCTTGCAAATGAATTTGGAATAGATAATGATGTCTGTTTACCTCAGTCCACATCTCAAACAGAACACAGTCTGTCTCAGTTAGGACAACCAATCATTGCACAATGCAGTCTTCATCATATGTGCTTGTAATTTTTGTTCAATTCTAAGCAAACTTGAACTTTCTTGGACAAATATCTGTAAAAATCCTGTTTATAATATTTCACAAAAATCTGTCAAGGGGAGCCAGTTAATGCTGTGCAGACATTAGGACAGACATGACGGAGCTACAGAATATTTTGCAGCTTATTAAAAAGCCTAATAAAAGTGAATGATAAATCAGGAGGATGCAGAATTTAGAGACTGAGGCCTGAGTCTGGCATGGAGGGACTTGGGACATCAGTGACTGTTGGTCCAAGGGATTCATAACACTAACCTTCTTGGAAAAGTTCATGAGAGAAATGACATGTATGAAAAAAGTTACAGGAATTTTTTGGAAGAAAAATGGACTAATTGTCAATTCATACATAGTACTCTAGAAGAGTGTTTTTCAACCGCCGGGCCATGGCCCAGTACTGGGCCCTGGCATCAATTATACCGGGTCGCAAGAAATTCTCTTGAAATTGATAACTAATTTAAATTTAATTTTATATTTGTCAACATGCCACACCATACACATAAGTGTACTAATACTCTTTATGATTATGCCATAATTAATTATTAATACTTATGTTAGTTCAATATATGAACTTAAAAAAAATTGGAAAGGTAATGACGAGTAAATCTGCTGGGACCAGGCCCTCGTCTTATGAAAAAAGAACTTACCGGGCCGCAGTCTCACAAACATTGAGAAACACTGCTCTAGAATAAGCAAACGAGGAGGGATATAAAATGCCTCACACTGTGACAGCACCAATACTGAGGATTCAAGTCTCCTGGGATGTGATGCCACTTTGTTAGAGGTTCCTGTCATGTAAAAGGAGTGTAGTGTCTTGATCTTCAAAGTGCAGCAGTCCAACAAGAAAGCAAGCTTCTTGGACTGCCTGACCCTGGAGGCAAAGACATCATGATCCTTCAAAACATCAGAAACTACTCACCCAACATGACGGTGTCACATCCAAGAAGACTTGAATCTTAAAGATTACACATGTTGCAGAATCTGCTTGGCTGTGGGGCCCACTGTCACAGGCGTGGGGCAATCAGCAGACCCCCAGCGGGCTCCGGGACTTCCTGCAGCAGAGTATGGACAATGCCAAGCAGCGCTATCCTGGACTGTGGGCTGCCATGGCAGAGTTGACACCCACACCCCTCGATGTTATGTTCAACCCAACGGGCAGCCTGCGTGCAATGGCAGATGCAGTCAATCGAAACCTGACATCATGGTTCCATAACCAGTGGTGGCCACGTGCCAACATCGTCGCAACGGATTTCTTTCTTGGGAATAACCTGATTGATGTTGCAATTGCTGCCAACCTTCGCAAGATAAACAAGGTGGAGTCCTGATAATAGTGTTACTTGTAGCCCACTCATTCAACGCTTCTAGTTCCATGGTTGTGAGGCACTGTTTAAACAGGCATTTTCCAGGCTGTAGATGGTTGTTCCAAGCAAGGAGTCTGCATGAGGATTTCTGTCAATTTTTAACACTCATTAGCATACCATTATATTGTTAAACAAACGGACACTATTTTGCCATCTAATATAACTACTATATTTCTGCTATAGTTTACTAACATTACATCCAACACATTTCAAAGTTGAAGGGTCACCATATCATCAGGGGCTCCCTATGATTAACAGTGAGATGTTTACAGCAGTCATTGGTAATAGTTCAGTTTATCACAAAACAATGATGATGCTGTAAAAGCCCCATTATTAACTACAGCAAGCCCCTAATGATGAAGCCAAAGGTTAAAAAATATCAGGCATCATGTCAGGGAGCTCTAACAGTGACATATACGGCAAAAAACTGTCCACTCTTTGTAGATGTTATGAAATTTGAAATAAATTACACACATATACAGGGAGCTTCATGACATTATGTCAGTACTTCAGGAAATATACCTGAAGTTATTCCCAGGCACAAGTCCAATTCCCTTCAGTTATGCAGCTGCAGGCATTTCAGTTCCAGAATGATTTACACATACATCAGTCACTTTCATTAACACGTTGTTACAATGTACAATACATTTTACAAGGGATGTCTGAAGTGGCAATGTCCAGCCTGGATGCACAAGCTGGCAGATTTTCATATTGAAAGTACAACCTGCTCAAGAAGCACAAAATCATTTGTATCTTGGAACAAGTAAACTTAATGTATTGTGTATGCTTTGCATGCTTGTGATAAACAACAAACAGTTTCACAAGTTTTTCTAAATGTTTTACTAAAATGTTCTGCACATAATACTACAACATATAATTGGCAGGTACATTTCTGAAACTTCAAATCTCAGGATGCTTTTAAATTTTGCAATGTGACTGGTTACACAGTTGTGTCCGGTTTGCCCAGGCACACCCTATGTCTCAAAACAGTACACATTTGGTATTTTGTGTTTCCTTTGTTAATTATGTATTTTTAAGCACAGTTTAGTTGTTAGTTTCAAAAACTCAAATTTTAAAACAGTTTCTTCGGTTAATAAAAAATACTGCCCTACAGTATTCAATAAACATTTGCCCTTTAAAAAATAAAAAATAAAGTTCCCTAATGAAATGCAGGCATCTGGCATCTCATTTGGGCGGGTTGGGTCCATCATTCATGAAGATTTGGACACGTGGAAGCTCTCCGCAAAGTGGATCCCGAAATGCCTGAATGTGGATCAAAAACGTCAACAGTGCCAGTCATCTAAGCAACTTTTGGAATTTTTCCGGTACGATCCAAATTATTTCCTGTCGCAATTGGTGACCATGGACAAAACCTGGGTATATCGCTATGACCCAGAGACCA
>Ga0136643_10010654_pt1 | contig 13584 bp, 7 predicted proteins | sample TergutLab28metaG_FD_96883 | JGI IMG/M metagenome (GOLD analysis project Ga0136643, IMG submission 96883) | Labiotermes labralis P1 segment gut microbial communities from Petit-Saut dam, French Guiana - Lab288 P1 (version 3) (version 3) | ecosystem: Host-associated > Arthropoda: Insects >...
ACGCTTGTGAGTGCGGTAATGAACCTTCGGGTTCCGTGAAATGCGGGGAATTTCTTGACTAGCTGCAAACCAGTTAGCTTCTCAAGAAGGACTCTGCACCATGGAGTAAGTAAGTAAGTAAACTCAGATTTGATAAGAATTAAGTTTTCCATTATGGCAAACTATCACCATCGCTACCACACGTGTCTGGTAATACTCAGAAGTACCGAAGTAGGGATTATGTTGTCAGTCAACTTGCCGCATATCTTAGGGGTAGTGTATATTCATCGTAAATGTAAAAACGCTTATCTGTTTTGCTGAAAAGAGAAGCGTTTTTATTAACTTCCCGAAATAGATCCCAACACCTACCTTCTTGTAGTTCAATCATTGTTACTGTTATCAGCGGCCTGCGTTAGCGGAGGCATTTGTGGATCTGTGGGTTGGACGATTCTGTTCGTTACCCGGTAGCAACAGGCGATTTTTCCGTCTACATCCCTTCCAGACCGGGTCCAGGCTTTACGGTTTACTTTGTTTCCACTGAGATGAAAGGGTGAGATCGTGATCAGCTCTGTGTATGGTTTGTATTGCCACGTCCTGTCTCCGTGTGTACGGCGTGGCTGTAATGCCCACAGGGAACTGAACTGTTCGAAGGTGCTTTATTAAGTGGCTACATTGCGATAATTGCTAACATCCTTGCTTTTAATGTCACGGTTATACTTGTCTTAGCAGTAGCTTAACAGTAAACAGTGGGATTGCCGCTTGAGGACTTAGGCACCGTGACGTCGATACGTGAAATGAAACGCGTAGTTCCAGAGATTGTCCAAAACTGGAACAGGCACACCAAGAGGTACACAGGCAAACAGAAAGCATTTTGTGCCATAACAAGACTTAGTTTGCCCCAGAGTAACTGGAACACAAAGAGTGGTAAGGGTGTTAGTGTTACTTACATTGTTTCGTATTCTTTATTTTAAGAACACAAGGCTGCTAGAAGAAGATGGTTTCAGAGATGCAGTAGGGTCTTGTACCAGATGTGCGAGACGGAAGAGGCTTGACTGTCCGTACCATGAAAAAGTGGAAGATATATTCCCTAACCGGCTCTTATCTGTTCTTATTTACACTGGACACGTTTCTGCAGTCCTGACGTTCTTAGCGGCACGTGTCGACATAGACATCAAACTTCTTGTAGTAGTCTTGCGGTAGATGATTTAGGTTAGCAAAGTAGACATTGTACATATAATGTAACGTTGCGGTTCCTTCGCGTAACCGTTGCTGTGGAAAGGCAAGAGTTCGTTATGTGTGTTTTGTTAGGCTACATGTCACTGTCAACAGTGTAAAAATACTGGGTGTCGCACAAAAATGCTTAAGTGGCGAATTTATTTCGCCCATAACAGTAGTCAGTGCTTATGTGATCATGTAAAGTACTTGATTTTTTGTCCAATTATAACCAAATTTGGTATGTTTGCACAGATTTTCATAAAAGTCCCCAATATAAAGTTTTACGGAAATCCGTCCAGTGGGAGCCTCGCCTATGCATGCGACCGGACGGACGGACGTGACGTAGGTAATAAGGCGCTTTTCGTGACTACGCGAACGTCCTAAAAGCATCAAGCAGTTCATCAAATACGATATAAACTGCTCGTGGGCTTACTTGCAACGTAAAATGTTTTGGAATGAAATCATTTTTGTCGCGGAAGCCTCTTGTAGTGATCCTTTTCACTGTCATGGTGTTCGATCTTGGAGAGAGAGTAATTAAATTTCACACAGTTTGATAATGTCACGTGGCAGTATTTGTAGACTTGGCTACGTAATGAAGAAAGGTGTGCGTGCGTGTTTGTGTGTGTGCACGCGCGCGCGCGCGTGCGCAACCGTAACTCATCAGAAATCTTGGTAATGGAATGAGGGATGAGATAAAAACAAGGAACTAAAGCAACTGTTACAGTTTCATTACTATCTGTATAAACTTAACGTTTGAAACAAACAGTTGTATCCGACATTTTCTCAAATATTAGACGGCATTATCATAACTGAATATCCTGTATATTTTAATGTTTTGTGTTTGGCCCAATGATGTCGTCGATAGAAAGCCAAAGTATGTAGTCTTATCTTTTATGAAATACGGTTGTTGCCTGAAATTTCATCGTAGTGATTTTTCAGTAATGTTGTACCTGAATATATTAATCTAGACTTTCAGAACCATGGGACTGAATACCGATCATTCATAGTTTTCCACTTGCAAAATGTGGCTTTAACTCTTGCTGTTTTGGGCATCCCCGGTCGTGACGTTTATATATTTTACATTTTGTTTGTTAACAAACCCACTTTTTTTTTCAAAGCAGGCAGTTTTTGCTTAAATATTCTCCCCCCCACCCCCCTCCAGATTTCCACGTAATACAGTTCGACCACCCCGCTGGCAGTGCACTATTTAGCGATTAAGGTTTAAATCAAAGGCATTTCTCGGGACATTGAACAGAATTGATCATATGGTTGTAGGAAGAGATTTCAATAAGATCCCTAAAGTTTAAATGTTTATTTTGATTGCATTTAGCGGTATTACTCTGTCATTTTAAGTCGAGCAGTCATTCAATAGTCCTAGGCGGTGAAGGACCTCAGGAAGGCAGCTGCATTAGTAGGTTCGACCTGGAAGGCACCTGCTAAAGACTGGAGCTCTCTGTTGGGGAGACGAAGCACGGTCATTGCTGTATCAAGGTCTCTGACCTACAAAACCTGTTTCACGTGAATCAGTTCTGTTCGAACGCACCCTTACACTGCCTAAGCACACATTTTGCTTAAAATTTTCTCCATATTCTCCGTGTGGTGTATTTTTCTTGAATATGGAGTTCCCGTTTTTGTATTCATATCTTCTTGGCCGTTTCTTGGTATACGTTCTGCCCTCTTTTTCCGGATCGTCATTTTTCCGCTGAAGTTCTGTTATCCAGGAGCTTTAATAATGAGATGATTATATCTTGTTTTTAATATTGGTAAGCACCATTTTGTGTTGGGAGAAAATTAAATGGCAAGGAACATTATTAAAATGTCATGAGAAGTCATGTGTGTTAAATTAGCCGTAGTGCAGTGAAACAGATACTTACCAGAATTACATTAGCTTATTCAGGTCGCTCTTCTGGTTGCATCACTTTTTATCTTGCAATCATTCTCTTGTGACTTGCTTCGTGGAATTGGATAGTTTGATAAAAATGACATCGTATCTTAATTCTGATCTCTTCAGAGTGCGAGTGATAGAGATTGCTGACGCTTATCACGAAGTACTCAGAAAAATGTAATGACGTTTACATTCTTTCATAATGTTCTATCATTACAGTGAACGTCATAAATGAACATACTGAGAGTGATCATTGTCATTAATTTCCATATAGATTTTCACGCTTTGAATGTTATCTGGATGTGGGCACCCATCATGTTTTATTGGGGAGTGGGCTGACCTTGAGGCTATACATAATTTATGTTTAATTTTGAAAATTGCCTCATAAATTCATGCCTTAAGTATAACTCTAACTTAACTCTGTTTGAAACTGCATTTATATGCTTACAAATATCCCTACACGTTCTGTGAATTTTTAAATCGCAAGGTCTGGTCTAGTTGGTTCTTGTAATTTTATGTGACACATCCAAAGTTTTTAATTTTATTTTTCAGAATTATAATATACCAGTCATTAACTGACGGAAAAATTGCACACACGCGCGCGCACACACACATATCCACACACGTGCACGCACGCACGCACACACGCACGCACGTACACGCTCGCGCGCCTGGAAAAATCCACGCTGGACCTGGCTGGTCAGGGATTGGATTTCTGCATGGGAATATCCAGTTTAAAATTTGATAATTCAGTTAATCCACACTTTTGATATAGTGGCATAAATTTTGGTGCTCTGATGTACAAAAATTCAGTTTAAGTTTTCCATGTGTGCCGGTAAAAATCCCAATGTTGTGACACAGTTTAAATGATAGGAAGGCTATTATTATTCAAGATAAAATCTGTTACAGAGTAAGTCAGTGTTGTGCGATACACACATTAGCATACAAAAATTCCACCAGAACTTGCAGACACATTTCGTCACAACAGGTCATAATTGTACTGAAACTGTTATGGGTCAGCTGTTCAAAGTTACATGCAAAATCCATGGACAGTTTCATTTTCATAATAATTGTTGTTAATAGATCCTGAATGTGAGATAGCAGTGAATTAGCCAGGAATTAATTTGGCATACACTTTTTTTTAGTAGTAGTGATAGTAGTAGTAGTAGTAATAATAATAATAATAATAATAATAATATATTTAACTGCAAATGGGCTGCCGCCCGGTGGCAGTAGTTATATAGCATGTACATGAATATTAAATAAGGATCTAAGAAATTTAAGTCGGGAGGGCTACATGAGAAGCGTGCAGTAGCAACTTGGAGTCTTGGAAACCATCTCAGCATTCGCTTATAGACACAGGGAAACCAAGAAAGACCTGTGCTGAGGTGGCCGGTCGCAGGACCTTCTGGATACTGACTTCTAGCCAGCGATGGTTATGGTGCTGTCACATACGTTACCTGAGATTACACCCAGTTATGATTACACATTGGACTGCTTATCTCGAACTTAATGTGTACATATTTTGTGAAATTAAAGTGTTGTTGAAGCTAATATTTAAGCTTATTGTCATCTGAATTATTGTAAATAATGTGAGAATAATTTAAAGATGTGATAGGCAACTTAGCATAGTGTGGGAAAATGAGAGCTTGCCAGCCCCTGTAAGTGGGTTTTAGTGTTTTGGAACACAGTTATTATTTATCCAGTGGATATTGTGTCATTTTGTTGTGTGTTCGTAATGCGCTACAGCTTGTTAGGAAGACTATGATTTCCACAAAATAGTTTGACTTTAAGCGTCATTTAAAAGGAGCAATACTATTCAAAATTAGTGGATTAATTTGAATTATCAGTGTCATTATTCATTTGGACACTATGACTCCTGGTAGAACCGTTATTACCAGCATAACACCAGACATCACAGTTGAGTGTGTTGCATTCTGCCTTCATATTTGGGAGGTCCCAGTTTCAAATTTTGGCCTGGAGGCTGGATATCCTGAATGAGGTTTCTTGCACTTCTGCTGATTTCATTTGTGTGACTGCCAATTGGTTCCTGAAATCAGGGCATGGCCACTTCATTTCACAACCTTTCAGATTAATTATTTATGAACCATGTTATCATTTGACCATATAGTCAGTGTTACTGAATGCAACATCATTGAAAGAGTGGAGTAAAACTTGTGATTTTCATGAAATTCATTCCAAAACCAGCCTTTCTGAACACTGTCTGTTTTAGAGAAAGATACTAAAATGCCACAATTGGTCATATTTGTTAGTAATACAGATGTGAGGTATGTACAGATCCTTGTAATAAACTCGTTACTTAATTTTGTGTGTGTATGCACTCAGGGAAATTCCTGTCAGACACAGTTTTTTGGTCCATTTGAAGTGGTACTTGGTGTGTTGTGTTGCAGGATGAGGAGGAGGAAATCAAACTGGAGATAAATGTGCTGAAGAAGTATTCAAATCACAGAAACATAGCAACATATTATGGGGCATTTATCAAGAAAAGTCCACCAGGGAAGGATGACCAGCTATGGGTAAGTGATGTTTTGCTTGAAATTAGTATAATGCTCATATGTCAAACTGAGCATGCATTGTTATGTGTCTGTTTGTCTTTATTAATGTGAAACAATAAAATAAAGTACTTTTTTTTGGTACTTTATACAGGGAACCCAATTCTTCAGTAAGTGTAACTGTTATAAGCCCACTCCATCTTTTAGGCATGTATTATTAGTGAAGTCGAAGGTACTTTTGGATGAGTTAGCACACTCCTAATATAGCTCATGTAGGCACACTTTTGTTTTTGTTACTGCCAAAATACATAGGCTTTCTATTTCCTGTGCAGACAAGAAAAAACAACGAAGGAAATATCCACACACACATCTTTATGTGTTTTGAGTCCATAGTAAAAGGTATTTATTTTCTTGATAATTTTTTTCTGAATACTCCACATTTACCCAGACCTGGGAATTATTATTTCTACCTGAGCTGTAAGCATTGGCACTGGTGGTAGATTCATGACTAGGTATGATATGAATTAGAGTCACAGCTTTCACTGTTTTAACTTCATTGTCACTGGAATTGGCATGAAGAAGTTTTTTTTAGGGGGGGGGGGAGGTGTGGCAGTACAGCCCTACTAGGGCCTAGGCTGCCTCGTTGTTGGCATTTTGAGACCACACACACACACACACACACACATACCACATTTTGTAAGACTCTGGATGAGGGATCAGCCCATTCCAGAGACCATAACAGGGATATACCATTTTAAATTCATGAAAAATTGATGGAAACTGTATTATACACAAGAAGTTGCTTTTCATTACTTGAACTGGGTAATGTGTTGTATGTTGTTTCCTTATTACTACTTTAATTTATTTGAGTATTTAATGTTATACATTTTCTCTTATTTTCAGCTTGTTATGGAGTATTGTGGAGCTGGTTCTGTAACCGATTTAGTAAAATGTAAGTTCGTAATGTAAGCTGGTATAAATATTTTTTGAAATGGAAATCATTGAGCTTCTTTCTAGGGGTGTCATTGCCAGATTATTGAAGTACTGTTCACTAGCTGCTGTTTTTTGACATGTTTCAATGATTGTTGCCAATTCTGTTAGGTCTTCTGACCATTCATATTTGATCATTTAAAATTACTGGGTGTCTGGAACTTGTCTTTTATCTGATATTATGAACAGAGCACAGTTGAGAAACGAATTGTTTCTCGGCTTGGTTGAAATGGTGGGAGAGGCAATACTCTGTGAAGTCCTTTAAGAAAAGTCACTGGATGATGGAAAGAATCCAGAAACCTCATAATCAAAACTGAAATATGTTATTATGAGGTCCTTTAGTATTGATATTTGATCTGTTCAAGGTCTGTCTCTACTGATGTGAACTTTTTCTCTATAGTTTGCATGAATACATATTTTAAGTTTAAGTACATAATGAATATTTGATCTGCATGCAGATTGCTTTTTTTCTGTTTTAAAATATACTTCATATCTGATATTGTCATTATAGCTACCAAGGGACAAAGCCTAAAAGAGGAATGGATAGCTTACATCTGTAGAGAAATACTTCGTGGTCTGAGTTACTTACACTCCAACAAGGTGATCCACCGTGATATCAAAGGGCAGAATGTGTTGCTGACTGATAATGCTGAAGTCAAACTTGGTGGGTACATAATATATGCATCTAGTATACTGATCTCCTTTAGTATCATATAAAATATTTTTTTCCATTTCTGATTGTGCCTGTATAATCTTCCTATTGGAAGATAACTTCTTCAGCAACAGTGTGTTCTTTTAGTACTGTTCACGTGCATGTTGCATATCAATATTGTAGACATTGCAATGGAGATGCAACAGCAGTATGTTCCTACATATGTTGCTGTCAGCAGTGCTTCTGTGGTGATTTTATTATGTTGGCAACAAGAAAACCTACTTAGGTCATCACTTAAAAATCCCCAATATTTTTTTCGAGTTTGAACAAAATTTGGATTTTTGCCACAGATTTTAATAAATGTTTCCAATATCAAAATGAACAAAAATCAATCCAGTAGGAGCCGAGTCCATACATTCAGACAAAAAAGTAAATGGACAGACATGACAAACATAATTGGCTTTCTTCGCAGTTTACGTGGATGTGCCTAAAAATGGCAAGTGAATGGATAAAAAGTGTTTGGGTGGAATATTGAAATGTTGCAGCCACGAAGTACTGCAGTACTGATGAAACTAGATGTATATTGAATGTGAATTTATGGATGGGGCCTGGTTCAGTTTGTAGCACATGACACACAAATATTAGTTTTGTCTCACAGTCTGCATTGTATAGATTGTGAACCACTATTGTCTTACATGATTGCAAATGCAGTAGTTTTCTTCTTTTGATGAGGTAGACATGTCTGTTTGCTGTACAAATTGGGATAAAGATTTTCCTGGAGATGTCTTCAACCTAGCCCAAATTTAATCAGGTGTTCCTTATTTAGTACGTATGTTTCTTCCACACGTTCTCTTACGGTGTAAAGCAAAACCTGTTGCTGGAAACCTTTTCACTTATTCATAAATTGTTTCCCTGCGTGGAGCTGGCATTTCAGAGAATTTTCACTTAAATTTTTCATGATAATTTTTGTAGCAGCTGTGTTTGGTGTATGTATAAAAAATAAGTCCACATACTCTTTGTAGAAGAATCTGGAGATCATGTAGCCTCTCCAGTAAGCAGTGTGGAAATAAGTTAGTGAGTTGGTGAGTGCACTTTGTGTATAGTATAGACCTATATGACCCAGCAGGAAGTGACTGGCATTTGAGGTCATTTAAATTGATGGCTCTATGTTAAAGAAAGGATAAAGTTCAACATGTCTCATTATAGCAATGCAGTATGTCAGTCTGTTGTTAATTGAAATTGCTTTATTTTCTGGTGTGGAGGGCTAAAATTCAAGATCACTTTAAATTTTATTGGACAGTTCACATGATGTGCTGCTGTTGAAATTTTTTTTCTATTGTTCTGTGAAGAGCTGAAATTGAAGCTCAGTAACAGCTTCCTAAGACCATTTGGGTAGCATCATATGTGATTCCAGTTATACTGAGAGGATGATTTTTGTCTCCAATTCTTTGCCTTATTAATTAACTGCTGATTTCCTTTATCAGTCGATTTTGGTGTGAGTGCACAGTTGGATCGTACAATTGGACGGCGGAACACATTCATTGGTACACCATACTGGATGGCACCTGAAGTGATCGCATGTGATGAGAACCCAGATGCCACGTATGACAACCGAAGTGACCTGTGGTCTTTGGGCATAACAGCTCTTGAAATGGCTGAGTCCCAACCTCCTCTGTGTGATCTCCACCCAATGCGTGCTCTGTTCCTCATTCCCAGAAATCCTCCACCTAGACTGAAGTCAAAGAAGTGGGCCAAAAAATTTCATGGTGAGTGTTCTTTTTGTAACATGTGAAGTTGTGGGATTTTTGTGAGTTGTACTGAGTGTGGTAGTCTTCTAATGGATTACTCCAGAGTCCACGTGTGAGTCATGGAAGTATGCTATGACACTCTTTACTGTTGTGAAGAATATAGACAGAGCATGAGAATTCTGTAGTGTGTTTTGTTCAAGGTTCGTGTTAAATGCAGCTGAAAAAAAATAAATAAAAAAATGAACAAGGAATGGAATGTGAATGTTGAAGTTTATCTGTACAAGTTAAGAGATATGTTACATGTAGTGTAACAATTCTGGCATGTGCTGCAGCTTATTCAATTATATTGCAAATTATGTGACTTGTAGAAAACTTGTTCTGGCATGGAATGTGTGTTTCAGTTTTATCTGTGTTTGGTACATGTTTTGTGTAACTCATTGTGCTGATAGTGGGCTGTGCAGTTGTGTGAAGTGTTTGTTTATCCATTGTCTAAGACAGGGTTCTGAAACTTATATTGTCCATGACCCATTTATAGATCTTATATGTCTTGCAACCCAATTAGTACCACCTGCCAGAAAACTGCTTCAGACTTACAACATGATGTTAAAATAAATTAGGTTAAATTTAGACATAATTGTTGAATAGATTTCAGTTTTATTTTTTCATGCATGAAGTTTCATTGTGGAATACAAAAAAATCCAAGCTTGATTATTTTGGGACTTAACCTGTAAGCAGTGGAAATTAGTTTATAAAGAATTGGAGAATTTTCTCTTATTCCCCCATCCCCATTAAGACTTTAATAACAATGATGAACTCTATATTGTGGTGTCAAAGAATTAGATGACTTTGGTAAGTGTATGCACTTCTGTGTATAACAGGTTTCATCGAGACAGTGCTTGTGAAAGACTATCACCAACGCCCTTACACTGAACAGCTTCTAAAGCATCCCTTTATCCGGGACCAGCCCACTGAACGGCAGGTTCGAATACATCTTAAAGACCACATTGACCGCTGCAAGAAGAGGAAACAAGAGAAAGGTAATAACTGAACTACTGTTGTTTGTTATTACTATAAGAAAAGTGCTGCAGCGTGTATCTTTAGTTGGTTCGCCAGTCATATGGAAATATGAGCCGCCGTACGTAAATTGAGTGATCGGATGGTTACATCATCTTTCCTATGTTTGAACATGGGTTGCTTACTCAGTTGTTTGTTGTCTCTTGTATAGAGTAGGTAGGTGTATATGAGAAATGTTTCCTGTTTGAACACAGAGTATTTATCTGCAATACTGTTGCAAAGTATATCATGGAAAAAATGTTGCTGAAAGTTTGAAAAAAAAAATTCGCATCAGTAGTGCCCTGTAAAAATTGACATAGTGGATAATGGAAACGTTTTCAATGAAGGGATCAGTGCTAAACCAAAAGAAAATATGAAAATGTTGTGTTTTAAGTGAAGATAAATCATAGGACATATGTTTTTCAAAGAAACAAATTCGTACCATTACATTCATTTAATTCTGGCACCATTCTTCAAAGAACGAACAGGAGGAGGGTAAACAGCTACAGGGAACTGTCAAAGGAATGGTAACAGTAATATAGTACAATATAAAATTGTAAACTTGATAGTCGAAATTTGGAGGCTGCGTCAAGTTGACTGAGGACAGATTTATAGATATTAATACAAGTCTTGGGGTTAAAAATTTTGTATCATAATAGGCAAAGAAGGGAATGTGCTTTCTGACAGGAAAACATTACATGAGATTTGAGGTTCCTGTAGCAGTGTTGCTGAAGATTCAAGTCTTGTGGGATGTTGTCTCATGGGACAGGTAGTATATGATGTCTGAAAGGATTTTAGTGCCTTAAAAACATAAGGAACAACCTACTCACTGAGACAGCATAACATCCCAGAAAACTTGAATTTTTAATGTGTGTGTGTGTGGCTAATGTATGTAGAGTTTTAGGTTAAACTCATTGAACTGCTTGTTAAAAGAAAAAAGGTCTATGTGTGTAATGCTATGCATTTTGACAGATTAGTTGACAAAACAAAATAATGGGAAATCGAGGAACACGTTACCGTGATCTTAAAATATCTGATTTTGTGAAAGATGTATTTAATTTCACTTTGTGTAAAACAGAACGAGAAGACTATCGGTATAGTGGATCAGAGAACGAAGAAGAGGAACCAGCAACTGCAGGAGAACCTTCTTCCATAGTTCAGGCGCCTGGTGGTGACACACTCAGGAGAAATTTCCAACAGATCCAGGTACTGATTCCTTCAGGCCATAGCTTGTACAATAATATTTGCATACTGTTTTGGGGAATTTGTATGTCGATCATACAGGAAGCTAGTAGATCTATATTTTGTAGTTCTTCTTTGTGTGAATAAATAAATATATGTGTATTAATGGATAAGAAGCAAATAAATAATGGGGAATGAATGAATATTTAAATAAATGACCAAACAAAACACTTATACCTTCAAACACCTGACATGTAATCTTTCTTATATCAGTTCATCTGTCTTTGGCACAGAATTTGTGGGTATTCCCTTTGTCTTATGATGAATAATCTTGCTGCTTTATGTGTGTTTAGGGGGAGGGGGCATGTGTGCATGTGTGGTTGTACAAGGACTTGAAGTGGTAATGGAAATTATTCTTGAACAACTCACGTTTGTTACCTTTCGTTGTTTCTGTAGCTAAATAATCTTGCCCTCTGTACTCTAGCCACAGCTGTCACAAAGCTTGCACAGTTTTATTCTAAATATTTTTTATTTTGTGGTGTGCTCAGACCAAAAAACACATTTCCCATGAATTTCACATTGAAGTTGACCAGAAATCATCTGATTCTTACATTTGAGTGGTTACCTATCCTGCTTTAGATTCAAGAGGCCCAGTTTCTTCCATGTATTGTCACTTACCACACTACCTGTGACACGTTATAATTAGTGCAATTGAGAGTGTTGTTATTCTTTTCACTGTTTGTATTCTGACAGCAGTACTTTCTTCCACTGTTTTAATTGCCTAACTTTTTAAGTTCTCTGCAACAGAAAAGTAGAGCATTGTAGTTGTAAACAAGGGGTTGTCAAGCAGGCAGAATATTTTCAGATAGTTCCATTTCTACTCCAGTAGTGCAGCGACTATCATATTTCTTTCTCCAAATGAAATAGTGTGGCAACAACAGACAGAAGTTGAAGCAGAATATTGGAGTGAAACTCTGTGTTGAAAACAGCATGGTGTGTCTCAAGTCTCACGGAATTATATGTCAGAAACAGCTAAGGGGTAAAGTAAACCAAGAAGAATTCCTTGAATTCAGCAGTATTGCATTATGGATCCTGGCCATCATGTCACATTAGAATTACTGGAGCTAGGAAACTACACTTCATCACTGTTATATCTGGGCTGCATGGTTTTGTCCTGTTCACCTCTATGTTGCTGGTAGCAGTGATTTGACTTTCCCAAACTAATGTTACTGATTTATTACCCACATATTTAAACATGTTTTACTAACTGCTCTGGTTAAGTAGTATCTCTGATGGGTGCTATGCAAGTGATGTCATGTGATGTACTAGAAACGATGTGACCCATTTTATGGAACTGTTTGATCGTTAGTGTAGACACACTGAAGAAAATGAGAGTCTGGACAGCTGGTTCTTAGTCTGATTTCTTGACTGTGGCCCTCCAAATACCAAGTGAGTCCCTTGATATTGGGCAGAAGGAATGATATTGTTTAGAATCTGCACTATTATGAGTGCAACAACACACCATTCAAGCCAGGATAAGGAAAGAGTGGGCTAGTGTACTGGAGCCCTTTCTATTTCTTCTGTCATGCTGTGCATGATTGGTGGAATACCATTATTTCTTTGTTCTGATAAATTACATGTGGATTCAGTAACAGTCACCTAAGGTTAAATAATACTACTACACAGTTTATAGTACATCATCAGTTCATTCTCACTGGCATATATAGTGGAGTTAACAGAGAGCTGAAATATGAAATAAATTTGAAGATTCACATCTTCTGGGATGTTACGTTATGTCACGTGGTATATAGTTTTCTTGACTTTCTGACAGTTATGCATCTGCCTTGTCACATTATGTTAACATTTATAACATTTTGCATTAATGTTTATTACTTAATATTAATTATATATTAATATAGATTAACAATGTACTAATATTATTAATCAGGTTGCTTGTGTTCCAGGAGGGTCGAACATTGACACAAAATGAGTCAAAGGAATCAAAACACAACTGGAAAGGGGAACGAGAGGAAATACCAGAACCTGGACCTCCATCTAGGCCCCCAATACCACAGAGACTCATTGGTGAGTTAAAACAGAAACATATGGTGAAATCTGTATTGAAAATTTTTGTGTGAGACATTGGATTTGGCCAATAAACATGGGGTGTTTTAAACAGAGGAAGTTTTACATTGCGCTTATTGAATTGGGGCTTACTGAAATGACTAAAGGCCTTATACTAAAGAACAATAATGTGGAGAACCTGCTGTACCATGTGTATTATAGAAAGGTGTAATTTGTTTTCATACTTATTTTTGTGTGTATGAGTTATGCATCGAGTTTTATGTGTACATGTGTATGAGTTAT
>Ga0136643_10010655_pt1 | contig 13584 bp, 8 predicted proteins | sample TergutLab28metaG_FD_96883 | JGI IMG/M metagenome (GOLD analysis project Ga0136643, IMG submission 96883) | Labiotermes labralis P1 segment gut microbial communities from Petit-Saut dam, French Guiana - Lab288 P1 (version 3) (version 3) | ecosystem: Host-associated > Arthropoda: Insects >...
AAGGTGATTCTTCACATAGCCGATCTACTCACCGAAGAGCGGACGACATCGTTGCTTCATTGCGATCTACTTTTCCATCTACTCTGCAGTGCTCAATTCAGAGATAAAAAAAAATACTCCCTAGAGACAGACGGCCTCTAATCTTCTTCCGGACTTCCCCTTTCTGATAGATGCAGCAGCGTGTTTTATCATAAATCACTATAATTCGTCAAGGCACGGTAAGTGAAGGGTTACTGTGAATATGACAAGTAGCAGTAATATATTGAGAGGACATTATATAACATGCACTACATTTAAACGATCGAAGTACTAAACTATATATTGTACAAATCGAATGAATAAATATATCAATAGAGCAACGCAAAGTGGCAGTTCAAATGTGTTTAATTTCCAAATATTTACACTGTCTGAAACTCTGTGTTCATTACCACGATAAAACGTCTGATCGGAGCTGTATATACGGATACATTATCTACAAAGTTTGTTTCACCTTGCTGCATAATTTCCTTTTTCATTTACTAAAACTTATATTTAATGATTTCGTAAATATAGTGTAACGAGTAATTAAAATAGACCTTTTCGGAACAAAATACATTCTCCTGAAATGTATGTTTGGTGGTGTTCTTACCAGCATGGCTCAGAAGTTACAGCCCCTATACCAAAGGCAAATTTTTCTTTCGATGTATCCCATTAATCAAACGATCCAAAGTTTTCTTAATTCCATGCTGAAGCACCCAACTGGAAGAAAGCAGAGTCCCATGGGAAATTACAATCAATATATCTTGCTACAGTTTCAAGGTGATTGCTAGATCGACAAGTGTCTTTTAACTAATTGCTAATTGCGTGTTGCCTATAATAGGAAGGCAGATATTGAAAAATACCGGAATATGGTAAAAGTTTTTCTGCGCACGAGATGAAGTCATGTGGGGAAGTTGGGCGTAACTCCACTCATCCCAAAGCTCGATACTAGATGAACGTGAATGGTCAAACCTCATGCCCTGGCCGCTTTACCCTGGATAAAAGCTCTCGGTACCCATTAATCACAAAAATCCCTGAGCTGGTACTTGTGCTCTTGAGAAGAAAAGTACCCCTTGTCCTACCGGCAATGGAAATGAGTATAGGTATGAGATAATACGGCACGGTCGTTATAGCGATATTTTATAAATATCGACTGTAACAGAAAAGTCACCTGAAATTAAAAGTTAACTCTTTCTTTTTTGGCATTTAATTGCAGTAAGTTACCCAAAATACCACTCTACGCACACACCCATTAAGAAAAGCGAGTACAACTAGCTTTACATCAAAGCGTCTTTAAGGTAAAAACCAAGTATTCCGTGTCGTCACGATCTTGCGCGAAATAAATTTTAACCAATTTGCAGGCATTTCCTTTTGTGTGTTCAAATTTCACAATCAGAATCCCTACTTCAAAGTTTTTGGCTTTCTTAACTCTTTGAAAGAATCTAACAGCACAAAATGTCACGTAGATATGATTATTATTACAAAACGAATTGAACACTCGAAAGTTTCCACGTCAGAAACTCAGGATGCCCTAAACTGCAACAACACCTATGGGACTTGGAAAAGAAGTAGATACGGAGGAGGAAGAAGAGCGTTTCTAAATCACGGCACGTCTTCAGCCTGCTGATGCTTTAGTGCAGAGCGTGTCTGTTTCTGAGTCCACTAAAAGGAGTCCCCAGCGAGTAATTGGTTCCGTCCAGAATGCTGACCATACACGCAGGTGGAAACGATCATAATAGGGAAGACGACAAAATGACAATGACAGTGATGAAGACAAAGTGACAGTAGCGACTTGGCGGCAGAAGGAAGCTCAATGTGTAGTTAATGTGGCAAACAGCAGTATTTTTTAGTGACAAGCCTTCAATTAAAAGCGTCTTGTTTACCGCAGCGCATAATCGTACAATAAACCTTAAGCGAAACTGAAGTTGCCCACCTGCTCTGTTACGCACCACCACACGAAAACTATCAAAAGATTCTTAACCCCAATGCTACATCAAGAGTTCCAGGTAGCAGCCACCCTTATCCATTGCACAGGCGTCTTCGTGGCTTCCAGAGGGCATGTCAAGATCATGGAGTAGTGAAGGAACCTGACCTTGCCGGAAATTGAATCACAGTTGGTTAGACGTCGTCTGGCTGCTAAAAGAACCGGGACACAGTGTACAAACGTTAAACGTTTCGTGCAGTTGGTAAGCAGTATGGGAATAAATCTTTTATAAGACAAAAATTAACTTCATATTTAACCCTTTAAACGCCGAATTAAATCCCATCTGCCATTTGCTGGCATAATTATTCTCCACGTTAGCGGGGTAAGGGTTAAGTTATACATGCGCACATGTTATGTCAGGCTACAAATAGCGGGAAAACGTTATGGTAGCTTATATTACAGGGCCTATTATAATACAGTACACCAATCTGGGTTCTTAAAGTCACACTAACTTTTTTTTAAAAAAAATGTTAAATATAATCCTGATTATATATTTTTTTCCTCCAAATCTTTGTGCATAATCGGCGCTGGGTTATTTTTCCACTGCAAATCAGCAAAAATAAGTTTTCTTCTCTCAGAAATGTTCCACAATATTGAGATCTTAAATAAAAGTTTACCATTTAAATAGTCTTATTTTATTTCTGTGCCCAAGAATTTCACGTGTACTATAAGAGGTTCTGGCGAAAATTCAATTTAGTAACGGCGGTTCCACGGATGTCAAGGGTTTGAACACCAGTGACCTGTTATAATCGAAGATACTGAACCTACAGCCGAGATAAAAATAAGCCAAGCTGCAAAAGAAAGTATAATGCGCAATGAAAGCAGGCTGTCTCATAGCCTTGGAAACGAATATTAATTAACGAAATAGCGTTCGGTGTTTCAAGAAACTAGCCTTTCTCAATACGAAAAATGCTTGTAAATAATTATAAAAGAATATCCCATGGGACCATTTTGGAAAACCTAAGCCACTCACTGCATTATAAGTAGGGTTACGTTTTAATAGCTTTTACATATATAATGAAAATAATAGGTAATATCTTTGTCCTGAATTAAGCAGGACGCAATGAATTAATTAAATAATATAATACAAATATAGCCTAACACAAGTTTGTATTAAATATTTTATGAATTTACAGCTTTCAGCTACGTGTTTCGGCTTTTTAGAGCCATCTTCATTCTGATTCTGAACTTAGGAGGGTGTGTATATATTGCATTGCAATATATACACACCCTCCTGTGTGTATATATTGCATTGCAATATATACACACCCTCCTAGGAGGAACACACACCGGAGATGCCTTGCCTTAAAATTGTAAAGACGCAACGAAAGTATAGTAGATAATGTACGGATGCAAGCATTCTTAATTTCTGGAACAGACAGCGAAGAGTTGGTCATTTATGCGCTCCGTCTGGTTTCACCCTGGTACCCACCGGATTGGAAATTAGTTACGCTAAGTGTAATAATAATAATAATAATAATAAATTTCCCTTTGCTATGAAGGCACAGGACAGAGCTATAGAAGTATAGCTCTAACCTATTCAAGACTTCGGCACTACATGGGACTGGGTGGCCAGAACCACGCTCAGGCAACTTTACCCCTAAAGAGATCCGGTACTACCATTCAGGAGGGTGGATGGGACTCGGGGCCGGTCTGAACATATGAGAAATATCTCGTCCCCCTCCCCGCCCTCCCTCCTCCTAGGTAAGATCACCAACCGTCCAGCATGTAACGAATCGCTATACCGACTACGTTACCCCGTTTGCCAATAATAATAATAATAATAACAATAGAAAATACGTGGGCAACATACCAGGAAAACATGGAGTCAAGGAACTACAGAAAACGGCCATATTGGGCACTGCACACATACTTCGGAAAGTACTAATGTAAAGGTACAATAGATTCAACACTGAAACTAACGATATAAGCACCTTGAATAGTAACAAAAGAATAGCTGCAACACTGTATTCCCTAGGGACATGGTTTGTCTCAGGAATATAAGTATAAATACCCTGCATAAAGGAGATGATGATGATGATGATGATGATGACGATGATGATAATAATAATAATTCCCTATATTCTAATACACGTATTTACTTAAACAAGGACGCTGAGAGCAAATAGAGATGAAATGAGCAGCGAAAATACAGAGGTAATATTGTGTAGGGAAGAATAAACATAAAGATGGACATTTAAAGATTATGATGATGGAGTGGAAATGTAAGTAACAAACAGAAAGCTGTGGAGGACTATAAACAGGAACAAAAACAAAAACTGCTGTGTTGATCGTACTGGTGCAAAAGAGAAAGAAGGCGACATTATTGTGATCACAACGTAATGAGCCCACTGACACGATCGATCATGATGGCGAATTGGAACACAGGCAGCACAAACGACAAGAACTAATGTCATGTCGGACATAGCCACAACATACAGAATTACTAATGACGAGAACAATCAATACATCCGCAACGATAATGGCAACAAAGTGCATCAATACATCAGTGAACATACAATGTTATCGGAACAAAATACATAAGCTCTTTTGCAGGAAATATCTGGCTTAGAAATAGAAGATATTTACAGCTACTTTCATATTTTCTTCATAAGGCACATGAAAGAGATACGTTCTGCCAACCCCAACAAATGATTTATACTATGCAACAAACAAATGCACTTGAGGGTTGTTTGACCGTGCATCTTCCTCATGAAATAAAGTGAAATGTCAACTTCATGCAACTAGGTAATTTTATTGATGTATTCTTAGCTCGACATGTTTCGGGTACATACGCCCATCATCAGGAGCATTAGATGTTGAGATGCAGCATGTGGTTTTCTGCACCGAGTTTTTGGATGGGTGGTGGTCTTGAGAGCCGCTGCGTAGGTCGTGTGAATGGTGCGGATGGTGCCGTGCACGGCAGAAAACCATGTGCTGCAACTCAACATCTAATGCTCCTGATGATGGGCGTATGTACCCGAAACATGTAGAGCTAAGACTACATCAATAAAATTACCTAGTTGCACCAAGTTGGCACTTCACTTTATTTCAAAACAAATACACATCGAAAAATATGTTTAATCATATAATATTTTCACCGACGTGATTCGGTCGCTTCTACCACCGTCAGCGTGTCATACAAGAATATAAACAGCATAAAAGCAACTGCAAATTAAAAACACCTGATATTATAGCTAATATATTAAGCGTTAACTGTAACACCACGTGGTTTTAGACACACATTTTGTGCCATTGTTTGCATAGTGTTGGTATTCTTGTATGACACCCTGATGATGGTAGCAGAAGAGACCGAAACATGTCAGTGATTGGTAATATATGATAACACATTTTATCGATGTGATTTTGTTTGTTTATTACATAGTATAAGTACTATATAATGCACGCATATGGAACACATTAAGCCCAACAATTTAATTTAATTATTCATTGGTCTTCAGCAACTGAAATTATGCACTGTCATGAACATACGGTTAAATGGAAAGATTTCTGCATGAAAACCAGAAAGAGAACGTTAATAGTGACTGAATTTGAGGCTTAGAAGTAACGATCGTCATGTTCGAGGACATGTTGTGCAGACGGATATGCTTTGTGGCAGGAACCGCGTGCGCTTATTCGATACAGTGGTCAGGCGACGGGGTCGGAAGACGTGTGTCGATTTTAGCAGGGTTACGAAACTTGTGTCTTGTACAAAACGGGCAGACCATCAGATCTGGAGCCACCCAGCCTCCTGCTATTGGGTACACGAAACTCTTTCCTGGCGAGCATGAAGAAACCTTACTCTTCACCTTATCTAGACCCTAGTGGAGCTACAAAACCCTGACACCCCACCACGTCTCTATGGTTTGAACAGGGACCATTCTGATTTCCACCTTTTCACATTCGAAGGTTCATCCCATACCCTTCCATTCCCCCGTTTGTTCTGCAGCAGTACGTTACAAATGGCCAACACCATGAAATTAAATTTAGGATAAATTAATCATGTATACCATCAAAGTAACATCACAAAAAAATATAAGAAATCCAATTTAATGAAATCAGTAATTCAAAAGTTTGTACGAGACATTTAAGGAAGACAAGTGAAAACATCCGCAATATAGTGTTTTCGAATTATCATTCTATAGGATTAAGAGGAAGTTAATGTTTTGATATCAGCGGCACCCAGTAGATAATGTAACATGTGAGTACACGAATTTCGGAAATCAAGTTACATGGACTCGTCAGTTGTGGTCCTGTCATCACGATACTTTATCTTTCGCTGGGGTGATTATTTAAATGACAGATAATGAGACAGACCTAACATGTAATGCGCATGGGGAAACTCGGAAATGTTCAGTGAGAAACCACAAGGAGCCATTTCGTATTCGTAGGACATGTTTGGAATAATAATATTAAAATACATCTTTCGGTGAAGGCTGCTTTAAAGTACCTCATGATAGCATCAACCAAAGTCAGCCTTTTTCGAAAAACACGAACATTTGGATTTCCAACTTGCGAGGACCTTCTTGATCATCTTAATATTGCAAAGTCCAGTGGTTACTATATTTACCACCATCAATAAGTCAAAATTCTCCCTGCAAGGTTTGTTTTTTATGTGACGTTCTTTGAACACTTTTATTTATTTATAGATACTGAATATATGTAGTACTGTAAATAGTCTTATTATTATGCTTAATCCTCCCAAAACACAGACATGTATACAGGGGGTGCCAAAAATATATACACATTTTAAGAGATGTTATCTATGTATTACTTTTCGAAGTTGAATTGAATTATGGTAGGACGTTCGCTCAACAGATGGCGTTATTCAAATGAATGCTAGCGTCACCATGCGACAGGCAGGACAGTCAAAGAAAATGGCGGAAATACGGTTGTCGTTAAAATGTGCATACGTTTTTTTGACATTCTCTGTATATATATTCTTTACAAAACCAAGACCCTCGCCAGCAGAATAACCCACCCTCTCGTCAGGGGCGAAGCCCCTAAGTGACTATTACTGTAAAGGTCAGACCCTCAACTTAATGAAATCATAAAATCTTGGGGCTAGACGCCACAACGGTCAGAATGACTGACCTTGTGTGCACAATTACTTGGACTCGGCCTTCAAAGGACGCTGCGTTATCATTAAAGAAGACGATGTGAAATGGGTTTATTAAATAAAAATTATGCTTGGAGGATGTGTCAAAAACAGTGTGTTCCTTTGTTTAGCGCCTCCTACTAGAAGGGCTGAGCGGTGTAGCAACACCACGGTATGATATAGCTCATTTATGAAGGGGCCTCTTAGGTAAGACAATGATCACGAGAGAGATAATAGAAAAAAGAAATCCATTACTCTCATATTTAAAAAAGTATGCTACGTTTTAACAACCCATTCACTGAGCAATAAATTAATATTATTACACAATAAATTTCCGTATTCGGTGTTTTACTCCATAGTATGCCTAAAAAACGGGTTAATTAGCTTGTAAATATTAGGGTAAAACACCCCATACCTTCATAAAAATTATATTTTATGACGATCTTTCCAGTGAGAATAATAGCTTCAAGACAGTCAGTACATTTATTATGAAGTACTGAAGGTAACAGAAATGTATTAAGTAAGTCCGTGAACCAGGGTAAACGTCAGTAAGATTGTAAGATGATTACAAATAGCAGGACAGACGCTCGATTCCAACTGCACTTTTATTCAAAATGAAAATCTTGTGGAACGTTACGCCACCTGCTGGCACATGATTACCCACGTTTAGAAGGATGCTGTTGGCTTCATATTCAGGGTCAAGCAGTGTAGCTGGTGACCGCGTTAACTGGCTCTTGAATTGTGTCAACTTCCTATTCAGTGAGCATCGGAAGACCTAACTCCGGAGTTGAAGCGGCCATTGGGGTGGAACTGATTAATGATCGCAATTTGGAGCAGAAGATATGAATTCTCAGAAATCGCTTCCAGTAGCAGCCTTAGCAGGACGTTATTTAGAAAGAAACTAACTTCATGTTTTACTAAGATTACAGAGTTTGATATCGACGAAAATAACTCTGATTGTCACGGGAGCAGACGAGCCTGAAGGGTACTCTTACATCAAAATGTCACAAAACCGAAGTAAGCACTAAACTTTTTTTCTTATGCGCTTTTATTCCTCTTTCGTAAATTCATTGTCACGAAGTAGGCTAGGCCAAACTAAAGAATACTGTGTAAGTTGCATTTTTCACTTCCTAGAATTTTTCTCTGATACTAATCAATGGTATTAGATAAATTTGAGACTCGCCACAGAGTGGAGGTCTCGGGGTTAAACCCTGGTGCAGAAGAGACATTTTTTCTTCCCTACAAACGTCCATACTGGCCCTGGGCCACACCAAACCTCCTGTACGATGGGTACCATGGCTCTTCAACGAGGTAAATGATTGACCACCCACCCCATCTATCGCCAAGGGTCAGAATGTGTATACTTACACTTCTACTCATTCTCTGTGCCTTCGTGTCATGTTACGGGGCGACCTTTACCTTTAGGCTAACCGTAGTGTTGAGGGTTTAAGCTAATTTTTTACCTAATTTAATTTGATTCCTACAGATTAATTACAGATTAAATACATGAGATACTTTGCATGAAATGTAATTTAAATCGGGCTCGATACTTGGGCCCAATCTCAAATTTGACGTCACTTTCTTAGTACCATTAGATTCTAAACATATCTCCCGTCTCGTAAGTTTATCATTGAAACTAATGCAGTATCTGTGTTTACAGGAAACACAAAATATAACAGAACACTAAAATTGCAAAAACGTATGAATAATTTAACACTGCACACACACACACACACACACACACACACACACACAAATTATGAAACTCTAATAACAGGGGCGTATAAATGGTTCTCAACAGCAATGTGTTTCTTCGAGCTTGAAATAATCAGACACAAGACGATGGAGGCTGCCTGACTAAGACAATGGTGCACAGGCAAACACACTGATTCAGAAATTGGTCTACTTCATTTAAGCACTGTCTATCCTATCCCATTTTCATTTCCTGAGGAAAAGCAATACACTTATGAAATGATTATTCTCCGTGTATGCTTGTATTTTCAACGTCTGTAGCAGTTAAATGATTTTCACTAGAGCCTATATAAATATTATTCTACGAAGCCAATTAAAGCTGTCTCTTTTTCATCTCCTACAGCATGCTGTAACAACATAGGGGAAGCACAAATCTGTGCAGTTGCAAGGGCACTGGCGTCACTTAATGGAGTCCCCTTGAATAAAACATGTAAATAGATAATTATTCAAAAAAATGCTTCGTGCATTTAGGTTTTTTTAATAATGTAGATCAAAAACGTGGCGGAATTGCGAAATTCTTTACGTTATCTATCACTACAACAGCGAAACATACCGGATCGCTGAAACGATATACAAATAGGTTGATATATAACGTGTAATAAGAATGAAGATCACTGTTTTAGTCCTCGATAAACGATCGTGTAGTTGATGGTAAGAAATACTTGGGATTATGGTAGACAAATTTACCAACGGTATATCAATACAGCTGTCGATCCCGATGCCAGCGCAGTGTAAAGCGTGGGTGTGCGACCGTTGGTCTGCTGGGATTGCGGTTTCGAATCCCGCCGGGACATTGTCATCTGTCTCTTATGATTGTTTTGTGTTGTCATGTACAGGTCTCTGTAACGGTCTGATCAACCGTCCAGAGGAGTCCTACCGAGTGTGGTGTGTCTGAGTGTGATCTAGCAAGGTCAACAATGAGGAGGCCTAGACCCACTACGGCTGTCTAACCATGGAAAAAAAACCAATACAACCGAATCACCTACTTGAATTTATTAATAAACAGATCAGTTCACCTAACAATGGCAAAAGATTTGTATATAATTTAATTAAAGGTTTTATTGTTTTGTCTCTACATTCCCTTCCACTTTTCTCGGGCCCATTCGTACTCTTCTAAGTAGCTATCGATTGATATGACCTTGGTTCGAGTCCCGAGAACAATATGAGTTGTTCTCTACTCCACCACCTACAGATGGCAACAGGGACACAACTACAAACATATCCACATAATACTGATGCTTTAACCATGAAGGTATGGGAACAGTAACGTGATGCTTTCAGCTCCATCTAGTGCCAAGGTCCAGAGACCAAGGAAGTTAATCGTTGTGGCCTCTACATATTGCCTTGGTGCAGTGTTTATTTAGAACGCCACCTGCTTGACCCCTACAGCATGTCCCAAATGTTTTATGTTCCTTGATCTAAATCACAATAATAATTTTAAGTAATATGCAAATAGTATACAATTCCATTTTACCCATTTTTCTCCATTGTCACTTCTATGTTAAAATCTCTTTATGCTCTCGGCTTTCACATGCTATCGTTCTGATTGTTGACACATTCTCGGAGGATTATCAGTGCAGACAAAGTTCAAGTGACCCTCCCATACGTCCTCATTTTAGGCAAACCGCGGTTCTCTTTGTTTCCCGGGGTCTGTTTTACTCTTATTTTAAAACAACTGAAACAAGGCGCAAAGCAAATATACAGCGCCATTAAATATCGCTTAAGCAACAGTGACAGAGTTATATAAGATCAACTCGAGATACTGCGTGAATTAATTTAAAATGAAAATAGTAAATATTGAAATTCCAAATCATAAATGCCTCCAATTTCACTGATTTGTAAGTATAATTAGAAGTGTAATTACGCTGAACATTAGTTTTAATGAATGCAACTGTGGAAAGAAATCCTCCCCATTCATAAACTTAATAAACAGTAGCGAGGGAAGCTGTATTCAATAAATATCTTTGTCTTCTGGGATATGGCGCCGTATACTCTGGCATAAATGTAATGGGTTTCAGAGAACCCTGTTGTTTCAATCATCAGGAACGATAAATCAGTCCAAGTAAATTTAAATTGACATTCGATTCACCGAATGAATGATGGAGAAACGAGGATGTTCTGAAGCGTCGGCGATCTGACACACCACCAGACGTTACTTCCCTAGATGTGATAAAGGTCCATTCATTGCCTGGGTCACCTCAAGTCTCGCTACAGCAAATATATCATGTGCACAGAGACCGTTGTGCGCATGGATTTCCTTAAATCGATATGTGTAAATTTTCTATGATCTTCCTGATCCTGACAGTCGTTGTTCATGATAAAATATTATGTCGTACACTGCCCAGTGTCTGCCGTATGTTAAGATACAAGGCATTTTTGGAGAAAATCCTACGCCTATGTTATAGTCATGCCATTATACGGTTGCATGTTTTTTTTTTAAGATATCAGTATAAAGGCAAAATATAGCTCGAGATGGGATTAGTGCCAACTTAAGAAACTTCCTACATTTCGTATATATATATGAGTAATATGACATGGTAACATACTATTCATGCAATAATCCACAACCAGTTTGAGCACCTAAATAATATATATATATCTATCTATCTATCTATCTATATATATATATATAAACGCCCACATTAAAACACGTTGAGTGTTCAAATCAGTCTGCGGCTGGACGAAAACACGTGTCGCATACAAATAGTTTTATATCTGAAAAATAATTCAGTCAGTTTCTATAAGCACCTTCTCATGTATAAGTACCTTGTATCCGAAGTACCACAATCTAAGAAGTTACACAATAACATATTTGTTACCAAATCTCGGAGGTGTAACTTTTATATTCCTGAAATACTGGGTTCGATTATATGCAGGTAAACCTCCATCTAATGAATCCACATAGAAGAGTCCACTTTCAGGAGCCAACAGCCACTGGTCTAGGCAATAAAGACGTCATCTTCTGTAGAAACCGAAAGCTAATTACATTGTTTACAAGAGCACGCGACTGAACCCTCTTCTGAGCTAATCCTTCACGCCCTACGTTGCTTCACACAAATACCAGAAATGACCCCGCCATATGATATGGTAACATAATATTCATGCGATTATCCACAACTAATTTTATCACCTTAAAAGAAAAACCGGGAGTGACGTCATTCACAATACGTCACAACCTTGTTTATCGTGGGCGTAACCGCGGTAATCGTGTGTGACGTCACTCAAAAACAGAGCTTTCTCCTTTCCATGGTTACATACATCGTAACCAGGGATGTGATGTACCCAGAAAACATGGCACGAGGGATGTGACTCAATAACCCACAAAAAAGTCACACACATCAAGCTACTATATAATACAAGTTCGATTATCCTCTAATCGACGGTTCGGTCTTCCAAATTCGCCTGTTATACTAACTGAGGTTGCCGTCGTTTCTGTATGGGAGAAGACCAACTGTACTGTACTGTACTGTACTCGTGATGAGACCCTGCTATTACCGCAACTCCCCTTTACAATTCATAACCCCCCAGTGTTCATTCACAGTCGATACAGATCCGTCAAAACTCCGTAAAAGTATACAAGTCACATAAGCTTAATTACCTTTGCCTTTTTATAAAAATTATTTGTACTTCATGTATTAAAGCTCAGAACGTTACTGAAAATCAAAGTGCCATTCATAATAAGGGCCGTCAGGTACATATTTAGTTGAACAGTGTCACGAAAGACAAGGTAGGCAATGTAAGGTACAACGTGATAGTGTGACGCTGTCGTGTAGCCAGTGTTGCCATGCAAAGGCAACAAATACTGACGTACATATGTCGCTGTTAACAATGTAATAAACGTTAAAAGCCTTACCATGGAAGCACAGGAAAGCGCTTTGTGTATTGTTGTGTTAAATATAACGCTGTCAACAATATAACACGAGCTTAGGCCATCATGTCAGAAATCAACCAAATATGGACTTCCTAGACATATTTTCGTAAATTTCCCCAATATAAAATCTCATGAAAAACCGCCCAGTGGGGGCATCGCTTATACCTGCGGACATACGGACGAACATTGACGAAATAAATAGATGTGCTTCGCGACTATGCGAACGCGTGTACAATGTATATTCGATAACCACATATTCCTATTACAAATCTGAGCCAAATAAGATTCATAAAATTTTTGCCTCATCAGACTCATAATATAAATCCGACATGTCTCTTCCTCTCCCATATTTTCGGTAAGCCTGTTACAAGGATGTAGAGACATGACCTCACAGAGTAAAAGTTTAAAAAAAAAAGTTTCGCTCTTTGACAAAGGTCTACCAACTTATTTCCTACTAAAATATGTTTAAGGATGTCAAAACTATTTACGTAAAATATGGTATATCTCTTTCAGTTTAAATATTTGGGAACAACTTTAACAAATCAAAATTCTATTGCGGAAGAAATTAGGAGCAGATTGGGGTCAGGAAATGCTTGCTATCATTCGGTGCAGAACCTTTTGTCTTCCAGGTTGCTAACCAAAAATTTAAAGATCAAGATATATAGAACTATAATTTTGTCTGTTGTTTTGTATGCGTGTGAAGCTTGGTCGCTGACATTGAGGGAGGAAAGGAAGCTGAGGGTGCTTGAGAATATGGTGTTGAGGAGAATATTTGGACCTAGGAGGGACGAGGTAACGGGGGAATGGAGGAGATTGCATAACGAGGAGCTAAATGATTTGTACTCCTCACCCAATATTGTG
>Ga0136643_10010656_pt1 | contig 13584 bp, 3 predicted proteins | sample TergutLab28metaG_FD_96883 | JGI IMG/M metagenome (GOLD analysis project Ga0136643, IMG submission 96883) | Labiotermes labralis P1 segment gut microbial communities from Petit-Saut dam, French Guiana - Lab288 P1 (version 3) (version 3) | ecosystem: Host-associated > Arthropoda: Insects >...
GCAGAGCGCCTGGGAGACTGCAAAACGGACCGTCTGACAGCCTCGATGTTCTCTGGTGTTCGAGAGGTCCGTGGTCGTCCTCATCTTTTTTCAGACACACTTCTCGTTTTCCTGAACTTCTCAACCCACAACAGAATGGATTTTCGGTCCGGTACTCGGTCACGAGGGGGGATTTGGTAGCGAGTACGGAACGCACGCTGCACCGCTACGATAGAGTGACTTTGCGAAAAGTAGGTTCCGACGGCAAATGCGCGCTGCTCGTTGGACCACACCATCTTTACGACTGCGGAGTGTTGTAACGGGAACTTCCCAACTACCTGCACCTTTCGAGCCCAACCCCACCATTCTACGGCCTTCCCTTCCTTCACAATGCCCTACTGAAAGTAGGGAGGATATTTTGCCCCACCCTGTATAAACATATATTCTGTCTTGCATTATTCCAGAATAAATCACGTGACAAACACTGTATACTATGCGTCTTTAAATCGCGCAACCCTGTATTTTTTAATACGATTACGTAGTATTGCATGTTGGTAGAATCTTAATGTAAGGTAATGTAATCCAATTTCAAGCCCACGGAGTTCCAAGAGGCTGAGGCTCCCAGATATCAAGACAAATGGCAAACGAAGATGGTAAGGCTATTAGCCCTACGCACCGGCCGCCTTTATCTCCAAGGAGATATTTCTGGTACTCATTTCTGTTAGAGGCTGAGTCAACCTCACGGCCATATTGTGGGCAGAAGGATTGTGTCAATGAAAAATTCCAATGACACCCTTGGGTATCGAACCCAAAACCTTCCGACTTATAACGTAATGTCACATCCAACTGGACCACCGCGTGCAGAATCGCAATGTCATAAGCCTATTTTCGATGCTGAATAACACACGAAATTTACTTAATTTCTTTTAAAATTGCCTTAAAATTTAAAGACAACTCTAATTCATATCCGCAGTAACTACATGAATTACTGAAGAATTACGTGCGACGTTCTTTTTTTTTTAATAAAAATGTGTTCCCCTTGCATGTAACACCGTGTCGTAAGAAGGAAGAATGTGTCGGGAAATTTGGCAGAAAACAATAAGAATTTGCTGTAGTTATTTCAAGGCATTAACAATATTTCCGAAGACCTAAACATACTGTACCGTAACATTCAGAATGTAACTTATTATATACAATGTCGTGAGAATGTAAGTTAAACAGAAACAGTAACGAAAGAGGTTATATTCCTAAAGATGAAATAAATTACTTGCCATTACTTACTTACTTACTCCACGGTGCAGAGTCCTCCTTGAGAAGCTAACTGGTTTGCAGCTAGTCAATAAATTCCCTGCATTTCACGGAACCCGAAAGTTCATTATCACACTCACAAGCGTCCGCACAAGCATCCCGCATGTGAGTGTTTCTTAACAGAATTTTTTTACAGGGAGGGGTTGTTAGCACTTCGACCAACCTCCAAGCTGGAGGACCACCCCTCGTCGGCTGTCCGCGACTGCTTATTCAATTTATTCGTAGCCATTGCCATTAATACGGAAAATTCTCCACGGTCTCCGGGTGTATAAAATACAGGATTTTGTTTTAGTATTGAGCCTCACAAACACGAACCCACCCTCCATGTAATCGCACATTTCGAATGTGTACCAGAATATTTAGTGCTTAAGAAAGTGGGATGAACAAAGCAAGAACGTTTAAACCAATATGATACGACACAACGTGTTTCGGTGTTTGTGATCAGAGGTGTATTTATATTTATCCACATTCTAACGTGTCACGTTCTGTCGGCCCTGACAAAAAGTATATACCGCTCTCATCCTGGGACAGTGTTACAGAAATGATCGAAAGGATTTAAAAATTTTTTGCACGTATTTCGAAGAATTCTGTCACGATTCTTTGTTAAAGGAAAGGTGTGGATACTAACAACATTTGCTTTAAGCAGCTATCGGACTAAGGTCCTTTCTGATACCAACACTGACTCAGTTTCTTACTTTGACCTTACTCGTTTCACCTCCTCAATTTATCGTCCATCAAGTACGGACAAAAGGGATGGTGACACGAGGAAGAAGATGTAAGCAGCTACTGGATGACCTTAATGAAACGACAAAATGCTGGAAATTGAAAATGGAAACACTAGATCGTACTCTGTGGAGGACTCCCTTTGGAAGGGGCTATGGACCTGTCGTAAGACAGGCTATGTGATTAATCGTGGGTAATGAAGTAATACGGAAATATTTTTATAAAACTCTGAGCTTATTTAAAGTCAAATAATCATCAAATACCGTATAGTGTATACACATTCCATGTTAACAACCATGCAAACAAATTTCTAGTGAGCCTATATGATTTTTTAAAGTTGTCTGTTCCGTGATTGTCATATCAAAGCACACCGTTTGTTACACCAACCGAATACACAGCCTTAATTAATTAACGCAAATATTAAAGGAGCATTAAGCTAGATTGGGGTGTATGTACTGTCTAACACAACTATATGATGATAGAGATACGTATAGAATTTATTACATAAAGAACAATTACATGTTTCGGCCCTTTACATTGGCCATCATCAGGTTGAGAAATGAAAAAAACTTAGTAAGCAGCCATACTCGAGTTATGTGGGTTGTGTACAGTGGTGAGGTAAGAAGTGAATTGGGTGCGAGATCTCGCATGTGTTATGTAGGATGGATGGTGTAGGTACATGGGTTCTGCTATTATATGCTATTCTAGGTTAATATAGTGGATCTACAGTATCATCTTATGTTTGTAGAGAATTATGTGTACATGTACACTTAGCTTATAAATATACAGTGTGCAACTTTATATAAATGTAGATTCTATAGTTATAGTGGGTTCATTGATCTGACACTATACAAAATATAGTTCCTATAAATTAAATTAACTTAAGGTAATATTTCTCTTCTGGTGTCGTTGGGTTAATATTACCTTAAGTTAATTTTCATTTCTCAACCTGATGATGGCCGATGTAAAGGGCCGAAACATGTAGTTGTTCTTTATGTAATAAATTCTATACATATCTCTACCATCATATAGTTGTGTTAGACAGTACCTACACCCCAATCTAGCTTAATTATAAACACAACGGGGATGACGAACCTTATCTCCGTCATGCTCTAGTACAAGTGTACCAACTTCAGGGAGAACAAAATGCCAGTTTATGCAGGTTAAAGCTGGTATTTTGTTCTCCCTGAAGATGGTACATTTGTACTGAAACATGACGGTGTTGCTTCTTTCATATTTGCATTAATTAAGCCTGTTCATTTAGCTGGAGTAATGAGCGGTTTACTTTGTTATATGATTCTAAAATAACCAGAAACCTCTCCGGTGAACTATCATCAACCAGGCTGGTGGAGCTGATTAATTTACATTCTATTATATTAACATTATTCCTTTACATTCCGCAGATTCCTAAGTCCCCCCCTCCTCCATAATCCCAAGTGGCAACAATTCAAGCCTTTTCTGTCCTAATATTCGACTCACACCTCTCGTCTCAACGGCAAACGCTTTGAAAAACTTCGTCGCGAAGTCGTTTGGCATTATACTTTGTATTCTATGACTCTCATATCCTAATCTAAGTCGAAAACCTGATTGTTTTCTTTGTTTTCCTCGTTTTCTCCGTACAAATTGGTGTAAATTATTCAAATTGAGTTCCAACCGCTTCCTTGCACATCCCACGTAAAGGTAACGGTAAAGTTCACCCTAGAACAGGCCACGAAGGCCAAGAGGGGGAGTAGAGGTATAGCTATACTCTTTCTTTAACCTCAGCGCTAGATGGGGTGGGTGGTCAACGCCACGCCCCGGTCACTTTACCCCAAGGAAAGACCCGGTAACCATTGTATAGGAGGCTGGGTGGACCCCGGTTGTGGAAAACCTTGCCCCCACCGGAATTCGATCCCCGAACCGCCAATCTCGTAGCGAGTCGCTATCCCCGCCCACCCTTGTACATCCCACACAATTCATTATTCATTTGTCGTCCAATCACTCGTCGCCATAAATTTAAGTCACTGTCAGAGTCGTTAAATAAATAAACTGGGTTATGCTTTGATGCAGTTCCTTTCGTTAGGGTGTACTGTAGAATACTCCATCGTCAGCACACGTATCAAAAGACCAGAAAGAGACGAGGCATGAGTCTGACCAACGTTGTAGCCTTGACAGCTTGCCGATCGAATCCGTAAGCTTTATTGGGTTACCCGGCCACCCCAGTCTTGTAATCCACAGAACTCATCTATCACGAGAGCAGCCAGTCACTCGGTCGATGAGGGGACAAACACGACAAAAGCATAAGCTTACAATCCCACCCTGCACCCAGATTTTTAAGGGCCGTTCATAACGGGGACAATGAGCTTACTCGTGTCCACAGTCCGTGTTTGTGTTACCAAAACTTATGTACAGATTTCAATGCAGTTTTCTGCCACCTGCTGTAAAATTCGTGAACAAATTGTCACTGAACCTCACAAATGTTTGGGCAGCATCTCTGCTGCGTATTACGGATGCACCGGGTTCAAACCTCGACAATGAGACTAATTTTTCTTAGTTCTTCTCCGTTCTCCAGGAAAATCACCGGAAGAATATTTCAAGTTAGGTCACGTCCGCGTTCTTTCACACATTTGCTAATTAACAGTTGACAAATTCTCCAAAACCTCGACGCTATATATACTGAATTTCTGAAACCGTCTTTTCATACAACAAGAAAGAATAAGCGACTTCAAGCTTCCGCCGCGGTGTCAATGACAAATGCGCTTTTTTTTGGGGGGGGGGGCGGATTTTACGCGGTAGGTTGTCTCAAAAGTCTGTAAGAAACTATCATTCAACGCTGCGTGAACATAGATTAATAGTAAAAAATTCGATACGGCAGATGGCTGAGTGTTCAAATGGAACCCAGCTGTAGCTTTGATCAGGTAACGGTCTATTCTTTAGAAGGGCCTGCGCATTATTCAGTATTTTGAATAAATGTCCAAAAAGATGCGACTCTATGCAGGTTATTATATTTCTCTAGGCAGCTCTACATGTTTCTGGTGTTGACACCCATCATCACGAGCTCGCACAACTGTAATTGTAGCTTTTGGTATTGATTAACCGGGTCTACTACCATCCGCTCTCGTTGTTGAGTTGGAACTAAACAACGAGAGCGGATGGTAGTAGATCCGATTGACCAGTGCCAGAAGCTATAACTACAGTTGTACCAGCTCTTGATGATGGGTGTCAACACCCGGAACATGTAGATCTGTCTACAGAAATGTAATAAGCTGAATATAGTCGGATCTTTTGGACATTTATTCAATTTGATTCACGATGCACGGACCCATGAATGTAAAATTCAGTATTTTCTCAACGCACTACTCTAATATTTGTGTCGAACAGACTGGGCCTTCATAAAAGTTGGTGATACCAATAACTACTGAAGAACGCACAAGTACTTCTGTTTTATAATTTACACCAACAACACCGGGGTGCTGATAAGTCCTTAGCCCGACCAAGAAGGAAACAAGCTGCGCTTGTCAAACGTGTGATGGGCAGAGGAATTGATTGATATGGCTAGGGTAGGGACAGGTGGTGGACTCTTGTGAATGTGGTAATGAACCTCCAAGTTCCATAAAATGCAGGGAATGTTGCTTGTTTCCTTCCTGGTCGGACAAAGGACTTATCAGCACCCCTGTATAAACATATGTTAAAAATTATTCGATTTAGATTCTTCATGTCTCTGTTTTTTGGGGAGTTATTCTTATCAAGGGAAAGAAACGGCGAATGAGTAGATGTAAAAAGAGACAACTTAATAATTTTCTACGTTGATTCAATTAAGAAAGGACTCTTAGGCTCCGTAGCACGCATGGCGAGACGAGAAATAGCTACAAAATTTTAGCAGGCAACTTCGAGGTGGGGATCATTTCTTAAACATAAAAGTACAACACTTTTAACGATAATTTTTGTGGTCCGTTCTATAATTCTGTTAGTGTCTCAGGTTATAAAGTGCTAAATGCTACGAGGGATGGCCGATGATGGGTAAAGAAATCGGGAGAGTGTTTCTGTGTTCCAATCTAGATACTATCTAAGAATTAGCTTCCAAGATTCAGAAGGTTCACGAATAAAATTCATTCAGAACAGTCGGTATCCCATACCGGATTCAAACTCAGCACCTTCCAAATACAAGTCCGAACTACTGTAATATGTTGCATACGACGATATTCATCTTCACACAAGAAAGCTTATTATGTATTCAGGTTAGCTTTAAATTTTTAATCTGAGAAGATTTCCACAGCAAAACTTGCGAAATTACTCAAGGGAAAAGTCACGGATAGACTCATTACCGGCCTTGATATTACACCGTCAACATCTCTCGAGGTTTAGCTATAATACCTACAATATCCCGAGAGGCTTATCTTTTATACCGGCAACATCTGCGAAGCTGACTTTTTTGCATCCAAAATATTTGTGAAGTTTAGATATTAAAACAGCAACGTTAAGAGACATTCAGCTCTGTAACTTGCAACACGCTACTTAGCTACTTAGTGTGCCAGTTATACCAGCAGGACCACGTGAAGTGCAGCTATGATACTGGTAGTAACTCGCAAGCTTTAGCTATTATATCTGCAACTTGCGAATTTTACTTGTTTACTGGCAGCAAGTCGTGCGAATTAGCCATTATATCAGCAACATCTTGCTACGTTTGACACTAACATCAGAATCTTTATTCTTTATTCTAATTTCCTCTAACACACTCGAGAAACAGAGTGAAAGCATTCGACTCAACAGGCAACAGCAGCGAGCTTCTAATAAACAACACTGAAACTCAGTTCTTCATAAAATAAGAAATTTATTTGTAATTTAAAAAATTACGTAAATATTAAGAATGATCCTCCGCTTAGAAATAAATTAATATTTGCTTTATTTCAAATGCAGTTACAAACTTCAAGCAGCTAGTCTTAACACTTCTGGCTTCAAGAAAGAAAATTAACAACATTTTGTCTCTATGTAAACTTGTAATAATGTTTAAAATGGAATGAATCACTCTTAACATCCCTCACTATGTCAGAACCCGCCAACAACGTAGCAGTTTCAAGGACTCCCATCTTCCCTTACAAACACAACCATCTTCCGCAGTTTCCCTAACAAGTTCCTGTAAGTTCCAGCCATAACCACATGTCTTCACTCAGAGTCAAGTGCACCTTGTCCCATTAAATTAGGAATTACGGAGACATATAACAAGGCATGCCACAAATCTCAACAAAGCTAGAACATAAACCAGAAACCACTACTCCTCGCTGTAAAGCAATTCTGCTTCTACCTTTATACAGTCTGAGTGTCAATCCAACTGTCCTGCACACTTTAGAGGGAAGATGCACGATAAGTAACATGACCGTACGAAATGTCCCAGTGATTCTATAATTGACAGTAGGTTTTATTCACAATTAAATGCTGTATTTTGAATACATAAGTATAGGCTATATAACATAATAATTGGTCTGATAATTCACAATACAGAAACTTGATGTGCTTGCTAACACCAGTTTTCTGCAAGCCACATCGCTGATCTTAATTTTGTTCTTCTCTGTTAATTATACCTTAATATTAACTTCTATGATTAATGTTTGCCATGTGTTTAACACATATATAAATATACAATGATGTATCAGTCAAACACAACAAAACCTTATTATGTTTATTATTGTATTAGGGCAACATGTTTCGATTCGTATAGAATCATCTTCAGGCCCTTCTAAGATACAGATCCTTACAGCACATTTTAAACATTGCTAAGTAAGGATCTGTATCTTAGATTGGCCTGAAGATGATTCTATAAGAATCGAGACATGTTGCCCTAATACATTAATAAACATAATAAGGTTTTGTTGTGTTTGACTGATACATCATTGTATATTCATATATTAAATTCTATATCATATGCCACAGGTTTATTTTAATCTTCAGCTCTCGCTATAGGTTGTGATTTCTAGGTCCAAGCTGCGTTTCCCCCACCCATCTCTCTCTAAGTTAATAGCTAACCGATCGCACGTAAAACCCGGTTCTTACACTCCTTCCAAACTCGACTCTACTTCCTTCACTTGGTTTTCCCATTTATGTTTTATCCTATTAGATTGCCAGCGTAAACTACTGGCTGTTGAAGAATAAGAGACCAACTTGATGTCAATGGCTATTTTATTTCAGTTCTTATGTGCTCAACATGTTTCGTACATTAATATATCCATTATCAGGAGCTTGCGACTAAGCTGTTGAACTACCACATCGGTTGTTTTGTTCTCAGATCGTTGTGTATTGGAGATTTGGTGCGGCTGGGTTTGAGTGGTGTCGGTGTTGCAGGCTGAAGCACCCAAATCTCCAACACACAACGATATGAGAACAAAACAACAGATGTGGTAATTCAACAGCTTAGTCGCAAGCTCCTGATGATGTCTATATTAATGTCCGAAACATGTTGAACACATAAGTAGTGAAATAAAATAGCTAGTGACATCAAGTTGGTCGTTTATTCTTCAACTATTACAATGATGCGCGGTCCAATAAACATAAGATACTGCCTGTTATCGCTTCTCTTAATTATGTCTTACCTAAAAATTCAGAAAAACAGAAAGACAAATTATGAGTTCTGTACGTCAAACTACCAAAAGGCGAAATTCAGGGTTTGTGTGCGATGTAGCTTCCATTTCCCCTGGTGCTGCAGTTGGCGAAGGCTAATAACGTTTACAATGGAATTACTCAAGGAGCACGTACGACATACTGGCTACGTTTATAACTCTACTTTTAAGACTGTGCAACATTTTGGCCCCCCGTTTACAGTACTGCAGCTGGCCATCGGCACGCATATGTCCCTGGACATTATGGTACACTACAGAACATTACGGACCTCCGTGCATAGAGGAAGCTGTAGGTGTCTCGAAAGATACTGCATGAGTGTACTGTTGGATGTCAGTGAACTCTGCGTGTTGCTCTACCATTTACATTGTTGTCTTACAATTGAAAATTTTCAGTCACGTTTCCGCCATGCAACTCAGCGTACTTAGCATTTTCTTCCTGGTGGGAATGCAATGAGCCCGCTATTGCAGTTCAGTGTACCAAATGTACAGAATCTAAACATTCATATTCATTTTCAGTACACAGTCTAGAACAAGCGTTTCCCTTCAGATTTTATGAATCAAAAGTAAACGCACATTACTCATTTCATACACGTGCATTATCACGTGCGGATCCACGTCCTCATTGATATGGTTGCCCTAAAAATTAATTCAAAGACCTAATGAAGGACAAAAATCACACGCTCTACAAAATGCGTTGTTCACTGAAATGAAAGAATAGAAAAACTGAAGGTAATCTAAAGATCGTATTTATTAATTCATTCATTCCGCCTTCTGTCTTACGACAGGTCCATAGCCTCTTGAAGGGCAAGTTTCTCACAAAGTGCGATCCAGTGTTTCCTCTTTCAACGTCCAATAAAGGTAAAGCAGTCTCGTTACAGTCCTGGAGTGGCCCAGAGGGTTCCAGGAAGTTAATGTTCCCAGTTTTCATGACAAGGGCACAGGATGGTGGTAAGGTTGTCAGCCCTACGCAGCGGCCGCCTTTACCCCCATAAAATGCTCCTGGTACTCATTTCTGTGAGAGACTGAGTCGAAAACAGGGCCACAGTGTGATCGGAAGGATTTTATGTCAATGAAAAATTCCATTGACACCAGCTGGGATCGAAACAGCGACCTTACGATTTGTAGCACAGCACCTTAACCACTGTGCCCCCGCGGCCCCCTTCAATTTCCAATATCCCCTCATTTTTCTGACGGTCATCCAGTAGCTGATTACGTCGCTTTCCTCGTCTTCCCGTTCTTGTCATCTTTCCTACAACAACGTGTTTTAGAAGGCAGTTCTTTCGCAAGACGTGACCAATCCAGTTAGCCTGCCTTCTTTTTACTGTTGGTAGGATATTCCCCTCCTCCTTGATTTTGTGTAATACGTCTTCATTTCTCAAACGATCGGACTGAATCATTTTCTCCATCCTTCTCCAGCACTACATTTCAAACTTTCCAGGTATTTGAGATCTACTTTCTGAAGAGTCAAGAGCAAAGTCCATTACAAATCCTTATAGGACATGTCACTTTCATCTCACCCTGGCATGCGAAGTACTCCCCAGACAATATTAAACCACTGCAATAGTAGTTAGGGTTGTCCTGCATATACTGTTGTAATTTTGACTGCGTGTGTTAGAAGTACGAAACTGCTAGATGAGGAGAAATCCTGTGTAATCGCTTCGATTTGTTACACTTAAAAGCATTTACTGACACATTTTGGTTTTTAAAAAAATCAGAAGAGCACTTAGTGTAAACCTGGCACAGAAAGAAAATAAGGAATTTTATACTCAATGGTCCGTGCGTCGTATAATATATGGCAATAATTATCCAACAAGATGCAACGCTATACAGTTTATTTATATCTGTCAATTGTTCCACATGTTTCGTGTGGTACTTCCACCCATCATCAGTAGCTCATATTACTGTATCTACAGACCGTTACTGCTAATTTTCGTGAACGTGGCAATATCCACAACAGGTAGCAGTAACGTTCTCATTAATGCCAGATACTGAGATGCAGTGTTATGAGCTCCTGATGATGGACGGAGATACAACCCGAAACATGTAGAGTAACTGACAGATATAAATAAACTGTATATTGTTGCACCTTGTTGGATAATTGTTGACATATGAAATAAAATAAGGGATGTCTTAGAGAACCTTCCTCGCTCTAAGATTAGCACGCCCGCTGTGACATTTGTTTCCCAGTTACTGGTGTAATGAATGCGGCAGAAAAACGGTAGAATTTCACACCACATACACAAGTTTGTGTTTTATTGTAATCCCACATACTCAAGAATCTGTGCTGTAGTACAAATGCACCAAACAATATCGTGGCGTGCATGATTACTTCTCAGAACCAACGACATTCGGTGCGACTTCTGGCGACAACAAACTGGAATATCTGCATTTGTACACCGGCCTTTGATATCTTTTGTGGTCGAGCTTGTGCAGTTTGCTTTTTGACATACTGTACGCATGCACGGAATAATAACATACCATGATACAGTAACAGTGAAAGGAATAGCGTTGCTGTTTTTCTCTCTCGTGTTTATGTAAACATTTGGATCATAAAATAAAGTTAGATAAAAATTCTTTGTAGCTGTGATCAGATTCAATTATTGGAGCATGGCAAAATTTGATGTACGAATGAATTACGAACACATTCACTTCATGCAATTTCGGCTGCTAGTCTGTCCAGAATCACTTCTATTCCCGTTTGATATGAAGAATATTCAGATTAAAATAAAAAGAATGCTTGTTTATTATGGGTGTGGAACATGGTTTCTTACCTTAACCCTATAAACGCCAAGTTAAATCCCATCTGCTATTTGCTGGCATTATTAGGAGCTCACCATATTCTCTACTTTAGCACGGTAAGGGTTAATTCATGCAATTCCGGCTCCTGTCCCTTACAGAATTACTTTTATTACCGTTTGATATGAGGAATATACAGATTAAAATAACAAGAACGCTTTTTATATGGGTGTGGAACATGGTTTCTTACCTTAACCCTATAAACGCCAAGTTAAATCCCATCTGCTATTTGCTGGCATTATTAGGAGCTCACCATATTCTCTACGTTAGCAGGGTAAGGGTTAATTCATGCAATTCCGGCTGCTGTCCCTTACAAGATTACTTTTATTCCCGTTTGATATGAGGAATATACAGATTAAAATAACAAGAACGCTCTTTTATATGGGTGTGGAACATGGTTTCTTACCTTAACCCTATAAACGCCAAGTTAAATCCCACCTGATATTTGCTGGCATTATTAGGAGCTCACCATATTCTCTACGTTAGCAGGGTAAGGGTTAATTCATGCAATTCCGGCTGCTCTTCCTTACAGAATTACTGTTATTCCCGTTTGATATGAGGAATATACAGATTAAAATAACAAGAACGCTCTTCTATATGGGTGTGGAACATGGTTTCTTACCTTTAAGGGGTGACCAATAACTCAATGTTTTAGAGCACCGGATGCTGAAGAAGGGCCTTGGACCTAAACGGGAATATGTAACAGGATACTAGAGAAAATTGCATAATGAGGAGCTTCATTATTTATAATTCTCACCAAATGTTATTTGTGACCAAATCAAGGCAGATGAGATTTGCTTGGCATATGGCACGCATGTTGAAGAAGAGATATGCATGCAGGGTTTTGGTGAGGAAACCTGTAGGGTGGAGACCACTTGGAAGACGTAAAGTTACAAATTGGAGGATCGACCTAAAGAAAGGTTATGGAAAAAAGTAGGCTGGATTGACCACCCTTTAATATAGACAATTTGAACGAGCTTGAATACGCACAAAGAAAATTTCGGTTCCCATAAAATGTGGGAATTATTTGATTAGCTACGAATATGGTGGTTTGTGGATAAGGACTGGCAGTCCCCATGCATTTCGATAACGTAAACTACATTTATGTAACACTCAGTAGGAAAGTGTTTAATTTTGAAACTTTGCTGTCTGCATGACAAAAAGAGATATATTACAAAGAGAGATTTTTACTGCCGATTTATGATTTCCTCTTAAAATCAGATACGTCTTTTAGGTTTTACGTACTAAACACAATCCCTGACAACGCTAACCAAAACTAATTAGAAGTCTGACAGAGAAAAAATCAAGAAGAGAAGGAAATGGTCATTTTTAATTAACGTTGAAGATATAACATGGAAGCTAGAAATATTTTGTACTTGGTTCTCTTTATCCCTTTCTCATGCTTTCCTTATTTTCTTTCCCCCTCAACTTTCTCTCTCTTTCTCTATTTAATTACCTTATTTCTGCCTTCCTCCCCACCTCCTTTAATTTCTTTTTTTTTTTTTTTGTGTGTGTCCTTTCTCATGTACCACAGAGAAGCGACTGGCGACGCTTATGGATTTTGTTTAGAAGAGCTACTTGATTCGAAACACTGACAAAATACAGCTTATTATATTGGGTTTGTCACGGTTTTCTTTGGTCCCTCTAACACATTTCGCGATAAGACATGAAATTTCGCTACGACGGCTTCCTGTCTTATCTTGTACAATTCAATAGTCACTATTCATCCCTCCATTCTAAGACTTTTTCGATAAGCTAGTGACAAAGTTGTTCAAAGAAAAGTCGAAAAAATGTTTGAGAGTAGTGTTTTGAAAACGTTGCATAGAAATTCTCCCAATGCAATCGTGGTTAAGCTGAGATCGGGTAAAATAAGCCAGGCATATAACTCCCTTTGCGAATTTGATGTTTATTGGACCGTGCATCATTGTGATAATTGAAGAATAAAAACCAACTAGATGCCACTTATTATTTTATTGTACTTCTTATAGGCTCAACATGTTTCGGGCAATACTATGCCCATCATCAGAAGCTCGCGACTATGTTGTTGATTGCCACATTGATCGTGTCGTTCTTGGTTTGCTGTAGGTTGGAGGTTAGGTGCGGTTGGGCTGGAGTAGTGTCCGGGCTGCAGCCCGGACACTACTCCAGCCCAACCGCACCTAACCTCCAACCTACAGCAAACCAAGAA
>Ga0136643_10010658_pt1 | contig 13583 bp, 8 predicted proteins | sample TergutLab28metaG_FD_96883 | JGI IMG/M metagenome (GOLD analysis project Ga0136643, IMG submission 96883) | Labiotermes labralis P1 segment gut microbial communities from Petit-Saut dam, French Guiana - Lab288 P1 (version 3) (version 3) | ecosystem: Host-associated > Arthropoda: Insects >...
AGCCGGGGGAAAAAAAAAATTTGAGAGAAACAGAAAAAGAAAAGGGGCCCACCACAAGAGGGGTTGTAAAAAAAAATGCTAAAAAATTTTCCCCACAGGGGGTTGTGGTGGGGGGGGGGGGGAGGGTTCAATACAATTTTTAGGCTTTTTTTCAGTTTTTGTTAAAATAGCAAAACGAGGACACTTTATGAACACTGCCATGTGTTTCTGCACGCGTGTTGAGCGGAATTCGCCAGATGTTTATCGCAGCGGCACTCGTTTTGAATAAAAGAAAATAAAATGAACCTCGCATTTCATTTACTTTTCGTTAGGTCTTAACGATCTGCGAGATAATTAAACAAAATGGAAGGAACGTGCCACCATTGTTACTCCGTGCATATATTTCCTGGCTTTTTTATGTTAGTCTGAGACAGCCTTGAAGCTGATCTAATAATACTGCAGGCGCCTATGTGACGTTCCGACGACGAAACTGAACATTGTTCGGCGACTAACTCATCGCATGGCATCATTGGCGCGGTAATTCAGTTGCAAGCACCGATTCGCTAGGACTGTCTTTTTGGACCAGGCTGAATTGGCTATTTGCGCACGGTGATTCATTTAAATGTTTATATTTTGGTTATTTCCGCATATACCGATAAACAGTCCAAGATTGTACGCACACCACTTGTTCGAAACACTGAAGTTAGGAACTTTAACAAGTGGATACTAATAGAGCGTTTAGATTTCCACTGCGTTTTATATTCGTTTGTATGGTCTTCTGGTGTGTGACACCATGCAGCCTTAGTTGGTGAATACCGTGCTAGAGTTTCGGAGGAACTTGGTACCTCTGTCTGTAGGGTCGGGATTCAACCTTGAACTTGGAGACACCGTCTTTCTCCAAAACGCTCGTATCGACCAATAAGACTACACAGGTTTTTTAAAAATGTTTTGTTGACCGTGCATCTCGATATAATCCTGTCAAGAAAAACCAGCTTGATGCACAACTTACTCTTCTGTCTGTTGTCCTGGTTGGATTCCAATGCAACCAGGACAACATACACTCATCTAAAAAGAATAATAAGTACCAATTGTTGTATACATACATTTGTACGTCCTGATGATGGACCTAGATACGCCCGAAACATGTAGAGGTTGACGAAATACAGTAAGAATAAGTTGTGCATCAAGTTGGTTTTTCTTTACAGTATTACAAGACTACACAGCATCGCAAGACGGTGAGAACAATTGCATACACATAACCGTAAATTCTCACGTCTTAGTTGTGTAACTTCTGTGGATGGGCACCACCACCACTGTTTTAATGCTAGACGTTCGTTTCACATATTGATTACCATTTTTGCAGCATCGATTATTATGCTTACAACGTCCTTTCAAGTATTAACCTCACTTTCTTGACAGGAACTGATACAAACAATAAATGACGCAAATAAAAAAAAAACTACGCAAACAGTTGGATCGTTAAAAGCAAATACGTTTTTAAAAACTCTTTCAATTTCAATTTAAATTTTTAAAATATTTATTCAGATGCATTTTTTGGACTACAATGTCTTCGGTAGAAACAATTTTGTATCCTTAACAAGAGTGATGTAAGCACTGTCTTAAACATTGAAAAAAAATCGAAAACACCGAAAGTTAACAAAATTACATACTAAAAGCAGTACACGATGTCATTACACTTAAATCTGCGCGGTGTATTTTCAACTGCACGGGTCTGACTTGTAATGCTTTCTGCAAAGATATGTTTTAGCCTAAAAACGACAGTTTTTAGGCAGTTTTTAATATTTTTTTTCGGAAATATTAAATTGGTTTCTTGTGTACAGTTGAATAATTGTTGCATGTTTGGTTCCTTATTCATAAGATTTTCCAACTGGTAAAATTACTGCCAGCGTATTTTATGAGCCACATATATCTCAAGCCGCGTCAGGAGTTCACATTCACACAGTAGCAACTGCTCGAATTTTACCAATATGAAAGATCTCATGGATTTTTTTTTTAAATCTTCTTGCTTGTTTTGCCACTTGGACCTGCGTTATCTGTACTTTCCTTCTGCACAAAAAAATAACTCCATGTCTTGTTGACCGTCCTGTTTGTTTATCCTTGCCTGTTTCATTAACGTTATGGTTGTCAGCCTCTTCTTGAACATTGTTGTCTCGTTCTTTCACGACGTCAGTGCCTTCTATAATTGAAACCTTCATTTCAACGATGTATCTGCCAATTACACCTCTGTTTCCTACGTTCCTAGAAACTGCTCAATGCTTTTCTTCGTTTAAAAATTCAAACTATTTTTCATCAGGAAGGCACGACGTTTTGAGACCTACTTTCATCGACGAACCTATCATTGTTTCATAAAGGTTGCATTTGATCTCTGTTTGGTAATCTTTATTTTTATGATTTGTACAAAATTCAAACCGTCACTCCGCTTGCGCGTTTGATTGCTCTGCAGCCAGACTTCACATATTATCTTCAATGTATTTAATTTAATTGAATACATCACGTTCTGTATAGCTCAGTGGAGCAAAAAAATGCAGTTTTCAATGAGACACTACATGTATTTTTTTTTCGGAAGTACAGGCTTTTGTTTCGAATTTACACAAAGTCCTGATGATGGATTAGTTAATTATTCCGAATCATGTGGCCTGTACCTACGAAAAAAAAATACATACATTGTGTCTGACTGAAAACTTAGCATTTTTTCTTCGCTTCAACGTATTTGTTAGCACACTCAACAAAACCTTGATTTTGCCCGTACCTGTGTTTCGCATGAACAATTTTAATTCATCCCACGTTGACCGAACTTCTTCCACATCCTAATTAGCAAATTCACTCCCGCTGTCACTTTACAAAACAAACGTAACCCTGACAGTAGCACATATTCCTATTAAAAAATAGCGACCACGTTGGATCGTTTTGTTTTTAACGGACTCAGTTGTACGCACTTCGTCAAATTATCTGGATATAAACGTACAAGAACAAATTTAAATCGTCCACCCACTGGGACTGCGTTTTTTCAGATCGGCTTGACATCTGGATTTCTTTTCTTTGAACACCATATTGTGACAATTGATCCGTATGTTATGAACCTTACGTTTCTTCTGATAAGCTTTACAAAAAACTAAGCTAAGAGTAATACATTGAACTGTGATATTCTTATGTTTCTTCTGCAGTGGTCTCAACATTCGACGTCTTCCTCCGTGTATAATCACCAGGCGAGTTTCTTATGTTGAGCTGAAGCTATATTTGTTGGTAACGTAATGCCTTCTACTTGAGGTCTCGTACATAACAGGCCGAATCAACTTTCTATAGCTTTCTCTGAGCATTTGTCCCACAGAGTTTTCCCAGTTGGCATGTTCTTGGCTACCGTCGCTGTATACCTCGACGTATCTTTCTTTTGTCATGAAAACACGTTTACCGTTGTCGTGACATACATTTTTGCGTGATCTTTTCTACCTGTTCGTTGTAGATGTAGAGGATTATTGTTGTGCTTAATCACAATAAATGACACACACACAAACGCACACGCACAGTCGGTACCACTCCTCTGGACGAGGGTTCGGCCCGTCGCAGAGACCATTACGTTTACAACACACAATATTCACAAGAGACAAGCACCCATGCCCTCGGCAGGATTCGAACACAATCCCAGCAAGCGAGCCGCCGCAGACATACGCGTTAGACCCCGCGGCTACCGGTTTCGGCTTCATTGTGCAGTACTCCAGTTCATTTACGATTTTTGATGTAGTTGCAATCGACACAACTGTTTATGAATGTTAACGATAAAATCGACGCACTTTTGGTGAGTATGTTTAGCGCTGATTACTGCAGACCATCCCTGACAGTGAAAGTACTGAGATCAAAAACACCTACTCTAAACGCACCATAGTCAGTTGATATGTGATTGAGACTCTAATATAGCTAACACTTTTACCTTGATATCTGTTCGATAAATGAGACAAGAATTTAAAGTTGTACATGACCAATTAATACAGTCCATCATTAACCATACTAACGGACACATCGATTGTTTTGTCGTACGCCACTGGAACCAAATTTCCAATGGACGATAATACTGAAAATCGTCTGTCGACAGCCTGTGGAAACGGTTGGCTTCATACGCTGTCCTTTTTGTTGCGTGAAAGTCTGGATTGTTGCGGTGAAGTGCTATACTCGTAGACGACCTCCTCGTGAGCAGCACCGGCTCTGGGGAAGGGAAATGCGTTGAACATTTCTATTGGAAAAGAAAACAGGAAGTCACTTGGGAGAATTGAGCGGATCGAAGGGTAATCTCATAATTAATTTAAGAATACGAGTGTGTCTGGATTGGGCCTACTCAGGATGGGGTCCATTGGAGGGCGATGAACACGGTGATGAATCTTCTGGTGCCTAAGAAACAGGGATTTCTTAATCTGTTCCTTTTGAAGATCCTGCAGACCCTTCCATAGAGTGAGCTGGCGTGTTATCTTCTGGTTTGTGAAACGGTGTAGTTTCAGCTCCGAATATGGAAACAGTAGTTAGTATGATACGGTGGTAACTGTGGCCGATACTACGCAGTGCTTTGACTCAGACGACGACAATATATATTTCGCCTTTGTGGATACCGCTAATTTAATATAAGAATCGGCTTTTTTAGATGCGACGCAGTGTAGTTTTATACATAGGTATAATCTTTTTTAGTACAACGTTGCTGTCCCTTCTTTCCAGAAGATACATATAGCGGGTTCCTCCGAAATCAAAGTGCACAATATTACATCTAATACTCTAATAATTGCCGCCATGTGAACCGAAAATGTCAAATCCCATATGAATAAACGAGGCTCGATTCGTTGCCACCACCGAAATTCAGTTTGAGCGACGCTGAATGTACGCCATCGGTTCGTAATTTCAGGCTCATATTTTGTGTTAAGGCTGTAGAGAATTCCTTTTTGTGTGCCCCTCCCCCCCACACACACACACACGTCCGTCGCGACGCTGGCGTCTCCTGTGGTGATGACTTGAGGCAGAGCGCCAGCCAGAGGGATTCATCAGAGTGGTATGTAGGTCCAGGGCTTCACATTGTACACTGCACATCTTATGTGCGGGTATACATTTTGGAATTGTGGCGAAGCCGGAGACAGACTGTGTGTTCATACGGTGTCGCTGTATTCTTCAGTCCTGTGTGCTTCGAAATTTTATTGTATATCTCTTTGAAGTTACCGAAACTGAAAACATGACGTTTCCTTGCGTGTTTTGGTTATGTTGCAACAGCGTATGTGATAAAGAGTAGAGGGTGCTGTTGTCTGGACGTGTAGTGCAAACGTTAAAATAAGAAAGTTGCGTTCGCGTTCGTTTCTGTGAGGAGTTTTCTTGTGGTGTCACCTCTTAGAAATCGACGCTAATATGTGAGGATGTTAATAAAATGGGTTTAAGCAATAGGGTTGTGACTACGTTATGTTACTGTTAGTGTTTTTGGGTTTCTGTTCGTTGTCCTTCGTCTGACATTCTGAACAGAACACAACATTTCGGGAACTGCATCTACTTGCGTCCTATGGAGAGACAGGTAGGCTGTTTATCTGGCCTGCTGAAATGGGCCCGTTAGACTAAGCTACGGTAGTCTTAATCACTGGTCGAAAATAGATTCTTTGAGAATGGTGTGCTGTTTAGAATTGTGATAATGAATAAAGTGCAGAAACCCACTAATACCTAAGTAATATGTTGAGAGCGCTCAGATTCTCTCATCCAGTGAGAGTTTTATGTTAGCGGTTATGAACCTTCGGGCTCTAGCAGTAGTTGTCTGGCAGCAGTAAATCCGTCGATCAGTCAGTGGACTTCACTTGGTTCAAAAACGCTTTGGTACGTTCGTTATTGTGGACCTCACCTCTTTGCTTAACGCATAGACACTTTGTTATTAACAACTTCTGTTTCTGCCTTCAGGTTTATGTTTCGGGGGTTTTGACAGTGATGCAATATGGAGACGAAAGCTCGATTGCTTATATTGAACGTTATACGATTATTCCTCCCAAACGTTCCGATTCCATAATGACATGTACTAATTCGGGCATTTGTCTTGTTGATATTTAGGCCTGTATACTTGCGTAGTAAGTCTCCATGTTCTATGAAAATAACACATAACTTGCTTCTTTTAGAAATGTCGTAAATGTTATAATGTTGGCATTGGGCCGATCCCCTCCCAAATTTTCACGAGGCCATATTATTCGTGTGAATCAAGAATACAGTATTCTACTATGTGATGCGGTACAGTTTACGTGGGTACCAACACTTCGGCGCAGGCTGTGCCTCTGTCAAGGGTGGAGGAGACGCCTGACCTGAATATGGAAGGGCACATTTATGCGAAATCGTGGAACCTGCCTCCCAGACTACACAGCAACACGTATCAGAACACCGTAATCTTGATGTACCCCAACAAGCGAATCCCAAAGACGGATATTGTTCCTTCATTGGTTATTCAGCGGCATTAGTTCAAGTGTAGATGTCAGGTATAGTCGGGTGAGAAGTGACAGTACATCAGGGGAATAAAGAGGGTTGTATAATACCTATTCCGCACTTCAGCACATGCGGGCCGTTGTGTACACGATACTACCTTGGGATTGCAACAAAGGCGAGCAATTTCTTGGCATGCTTATCGAATCTGAGCTTGTCTGGAGCTATTACCCAGCGTTGTGATAGAATAGACAGAAGAACTTCTTTCTGAGAGTTCGGAGGCATGCAGATTTTGGAAGGTTTCGCGTGGGTTTTCTCAGTTCCTCCGGAAAATCCCGACATTGTAAGCCAGATGAGGCCGCCATCGCTTACATCCGCATCCTTCGCATTGCATTATTCGCTAGATTTAATTGACGACTGTCTGTAATCTATTACAGACTGCGTCGTTATATAAACCATAGGCCTAAATGAATAGTGTCACAAGGAATGCGTATAGAATTTTTGTGAGAAAACCTTTTCAGGTATCCATTCGGAATGAGGAGATGGTAGGTGACTTGAACAGGCTGGGGATCATGTCATGGCAGGTTTTCGTATCTTCGGGGTTAAACCAACCAGTACTGCTATTGTGCCCTTAAGTACTGGGGCTTTTAAGGACGTTTATACTGTTACGTGATTAATGGACAGTCCTATACTTCTGTAGGTCTAAGCAGATACGACGTGCCATTGTTTGTAAATATGCTGAAGGTAACGGTTACGTATATTTCGGTTTCGTAAATCGCGGAAAGTACTCAGAAGGACGAGTGTGATAACGCACGATGAATTCATAAACCTCATCACTTGTCAATTCATAGAACTTGGTGTCATTAGCATTTTTACTACTGCCACTGCTGTTGCATTGTCTTTGATCCGTGTAGCTCGGAAAGGTGACCAGCCTACGGTGCGGAGGAGCAAGCTAAGACGGAAATTTTTCCTCACTACGTTAGTAGGCCACTGACCACGTGATGGTCCCGCGAAAGGGGGGGGGGGGTATGAGGTGCGGTGCGGGAGACTGCTGACTACAAGCGGGACTAGTGGACTGCTGTTGGTAGGAGCGACAGACTGTTCCAATACTAGACACGTACTGAAAACATCAAGCATTTCTAGTAGAGTGTAGTGAGCCGGTTCACTGTGTGTATGCTTTCAACACGGGTAGTAGCAGCTCGTAATTCATCACGAAATCTTGCGCTCGTTCATCTATCGTATTCCTAGAACGGATCATCTCCTGGTCTATGGTTAATATACGGGATATGGTGCTCATCCAGCCTCCTATGCAGTGTGTACCATGTTCTTTTCTCAGGAGGGGGTTTGCAGCGACCGGGACGTGAAGATGACCACTCCTATATAGTGTCCATGTTATTAAAGCATGGCACATACCTCCACTGCCCCATACGACTTCGCGGTCTTGGCCGGGAAAACGACACTGCGACAGGTGTGTTGTATGTTTTCCGAGTCTCTCGACGCAAATTCCTGGATCGTTGCGTTTTCTTCGATTTCACTTCGCTGTCACCTTTCATTAATGATTCCAACATTCGACACTATATAAACTGCGGTCGTCTGACAGCTTCGTTCATAAATCATAAATAAATATAGAACGTCTTCTTGACATGGTAATTAATTAAGCAAAACCTTCACTTTCCTGTGTAGTCTGCTAGTGATTAATGACGTTTTGAAGAAATCTTATGTTCTTCTGTACTCGGTGTCACAAACGGAAAGATTACAATCTGATTATTATCCTGCGACCTTTCCTTTCACACACAAGGCATACGCTACTCAGTGACAAGGAGTTTGAAATTATTTATTTATTGATTTATTTATTTATTTATGTTAGTTTGAAACCCGGCACAGACGAGTGATGGGGTATATATTTAGATATTTGAACCAATGCATTTCGAGTACTGGAATTGGAAGGACTTGCCCGCAGGATTTATAAATTTGTTCTCCTTTGATTTCGATACCAGCCGTAGCTGTTGTTTTCTGTTTTTAAGTTGGCAGGAATTAATAACAGTCAATTATGGAATGAACGTATTGCGCCTGTTTTCCAACACCTACTCTTGAGTTATACCATTTATTAATCAATTTTCCGCATAATTTTCATTGCTACAAATTCCCAGTACGATATAGTTGCCGGATGAAATATTAAAGGTTTACACGTTCGCCTGAGTGTATGTCCGTATAATAATGAACGTGCGAAGTGTATTGTGAAATGTATTCATATTTAAAACCAAAGAATGCGTTGAGCCCAAATGACTTGTGTGGACCTTTATATCCTTTAAAGTCTTAATTAACGTTACACAATATACGTCAGCACAATCTCTTTTATTATTGTGCTGACGTATATTGTGTAACGTTAATTGAATTACAAGCACATCGTGATGCCTTCATTCAGAATTGAAGTCTTAAGTTATGATTCATAGGCGATTAATTTCATATGGAGGAACATTTATAGATTCTGAGCTAGGACGATAAGGAAACGCCAGAAATATACTTTTGTATGATCACTATGACAAACGGTTTTGTAAGTGGCCGATAACGCAGCACACTTTTATTTTCACTTTAAAAAAAAATAGTGAACGGAATAAGATCTTCCTAAATAAGTCAGCTAATTATAACAATGACGGAATTGTTAACACGCATATCCCTTTTATTGTCCACAATCTTTGCATGGTACATTCGTATGTGAACTATTACTCAGTACGCAGTTTGCACAATGACGCTGTGTAAACGAGACTAAACTTGAGCGTTTCTTATTTGAACACGTGTATGAATAACCTTACATTTTCCTTCAAAGTATTGTCGTGATACAAACTTGTTGGGTCCAGATGCGGAAGCGACCTGTCAGAATGAATTTAAAAAGTTAGTTTTCCTTAATGTTACGTACCCTTGGTACAAGTTGGTGTATTTTAGTAAAAAAAAAACCTTATTACCGAGCACAACGGTATTACACCATCGAAGGTTCCTATATCCTTGTTGACTTGTGTGAGCTAACATTTTATTGGCGTTGAAAGAAATATCGGTGTTAACTGAAACTACACCGAACTGAATTCAGTGAACGTTGCTGGAGAAGCATAATGTGATTTCCTACGTTGAAGCCCGTTACTTCCTTCGCGTACTAAATTCAATTTATAGAATTTGAAATCATTCGGTATGTTTAGTTTTCCCACGAGACGATGGCTAACGCTAAAATATCGAATTATTTCGATTATTGGCTTAAATTACTCTCGCTTTCGATCATGTTGTTTTCTGTGACGATGTAGTGTTTTTTAAACACCAGTTCGTCACTGACTAACCGTACTGTGTACTGTATGACGCTTAATTACACAGGTTTATTGAGCTGGTCGAATTTCGGCTGCCTATTCTGAAGACTGTTACTTCAGTTGTGTTGGTTTTTTGAACATAAAACTGAAAGGAACATAAAGATTCGGATTAGTGAACTGGCAGGTTTCAGCTAGTTACGCTGAACAAACAATGCCTATTGCAGCTGTTGTAATATCCTATTGAACAGATCCGATTGCAACCTAAGCAAGCAGGATAGTGAGCTGAGCAGTTTTCAGCTGCTTGCGGTTACGCTGAACGCTTTGAAGATGTTGCCTCTGTTATAGTGAGTTTGTGGGTAGAGCATTGAAAAGGGCCCAAGTGTTAATGATTGGGCCTAGTTACCTTAGCGCGTTTCTTCAACTAGTTGGTGTGACTAGGTTGAAGCTTGCTGCATAACAGGAGTGATTCGAGCAGAAGGCTCTTAAGGTGAAGATGGAGATGTGGTTCGGGATGGACGACGAGGTGTCGAGACGACGCCGTAGCGTCGTGCGGCGCAGTCGACTGGATATGTCACTTCTGCAGGAGGAATTCAGCACCAGTCAATTTGAGCGCTTCAGGACTTTCATGAAGGTGTGTGTTCGCTTGCACTTTTGTCATGATGCTTGCATGATTATGACTAACTGCATGGAACAGGGTGTTTACGAAGGTAATGCTCGCTAAACTAATCACGAATTTCTCCTTTGTGCAAAGCGAAAATTCATTACTTTGCCCACAAGAGACCGCCGCTGGTCTTTATCTGGAACTACATGAATCCAGTCCACATCCTTGCAACTTATTTATATAAACTCAATTTAATGTAACTTCCTACTCGTTGGTTTCCAAGTGATGTTTTCATATTATTATAACAAAATTTTGCATGTATTTCTCATCGCCCCACTACGCGCTACATGTTCCGCGCGTCCCATCTTCCATGATTTGATCACCCAAATAATATTTGGTGAACATGAGAAATTATGAAGCTCGTCTTGATGCGGTTTTCTCCAATTTCGTGTTACTCTTCCTATCTTGGGCCCAAATAGCGTGTCCGGTTCGCAGGCCCCGTCCCTTTCCGGTGTGCTGTAGTATTTGTAATCTGAATCTCGCTAGGCGGTTGGGAGCAGGTCGGAGCATTCGCCTAAATATAGGTGCTGTATGACGTCAAACGGGTTCTTATATCGGTCGCCTGTCAGTTGGTACGACGACCTAGGGTTACCAATCCTATATGAACGGTCTGTTCTATCCATTCATCATTCTGAGTCGTTGTGTCATCCGGAATTGTGTAATGTTGCTTGTTAAAGTAGCCGTTTAGACGCGCCCTCATACTAAATTACCCTATGAAAGAACTAGAAAACCGCTGGTGGGAGTTACATAAAATTCGACTGTAGGGTGTTTAACTAAAATTTGGCAGTGAATTAAAATTTTATTTAAAGTCGCTCAAACATAATCAGCGCTTGGCCTAAATAATTGCACGTATGCATGTCGGCATCCGGCGTAATTGGCTACATGTTTAGAAACGGTATGTTTGGAACACAGCTTGCAGAGCAAAATGATGCACGTTTTATGTCTGTACACTTTTTTTTGCGTTAAGTCTTATGGTTGAGTTAACTTAAAAAAAGATAATGAAGGTGCCAAAACTGTTACACTATGCGTGCATACCGGATTTGTTCCATATAACTACAAATAAGAAGGAATGCGAAACTGTAGTTGTAGATAATTCGCTTGAAGTTTGGGGGTGTTTGCGGATGAAATGCAGGAGGGAGAGCCTAAATGTGCGGAAAATATTATTCTGATAAATCTCAGGACTGTAGAGGTAATTTCTTCTCCCATCAAATACATCAAGTAGAAATGAAATCCTCTTGGTCCACTTGACCACTGAGGTTGAAGGCAGTGCTTTGCTTCGAAACGTCGGGAACCACTCACGAAACGACGGGGCGTCAAATCTCAGAAGGTACGAGATTCGTGAATAAATTGGGGAAATAAACTGTGGACGTAGTAATGATTTCACGCTTTAACTAGACAAGCAGTGTACGTAACATGGCGGCCTGTTTGTGCAACCACTGTTGCAGTGGAAAAGTAGTTAAGTATGACACGTCTGAGTGCCTGTGGCCTTAGTTATCCAGCACGCAGTGCGCATGCGCCATAGTATATTGTCATCTGTGGCGTCCGGCTCAACATTTTTCCGCATTATCTCATAAACCGAACGGTTTTCGAGAAAAAAAATTATTATTGAAATTAAATGTGTTTTGATGTTCTCTACAACATTTGTCTCATTCTCATTCTAAGAAGAATTCAGTGAGATATGTCATAAATGTACATAGGTCTTAATGTAAAGCACCCGTTATTCTTGTCAGATATTAATGAAACTTGAATTTTGTAGACAGATTTTCTAAAAAATACTCAAATATCAAGTTTCATGACAATTCGTTCGGTATGAGCCGAGTACCATGCGGACAGACGGACGGACAGACATACATGACGAAGCCAATAGTCGTGTTTCGCAATTTTGCGAACGGGCATAAAAGTGTTGCCACGTGTACCTTCCCAAACGCAGAGGTGAATAATGCAGTTCGTTTCAAGTTTATTCACGTGCGACTCATCAGCCCGAGGGCCAATTACAGAAGCATGAGACCCATCAGATTTTATACAAACTGTGTACGTTGCTGTTTTAGCTGTAGTCGAAATAGGGAATTGTGGTTGAAGTTCTGTTTGTACTTGGGGTGTAAATGTGTAATTTGTTGTTCGTCTTTATATGAACGTAAAAAAGGTTACAGTTCTTTCTGTGTGGATTGCCGTGTTATTTCTGTTATATGTGGCTTTATTTTGTACGTTATGTACGTTTAGGTGGAATTTGAATTCTCACGGAGTTAAGTGGGAAGAGTACTGTGTACTCGTGTAAAAAACTACTTATTCTGATATAAACTTACCAGAGTTTCGGAGGAACCTACAGTCTGTGTAGGAGTAGAACATAATGGATGTCAATCCGAAACGTAAATGTTTACCAGACTACGCGACGCCATTATTTTTCCAATTATGCTCATATCTTTCTGAACCTTTTATTTCTAATTTTATCTTGTAGTGTTTGTCGAGCTGCGTTTTGGGGAGAGTCTGTACTGTACTTTTGAAGCAACTTGCCTGTATTGTACAAACGTATACACACATATGTGAAGGCCTTATTTCTACTACATTACGAGCCACAGGTTCGCAGTTTTAAAGGAGATTATTATTTGGTTTTCATCACATCCTCCAGGCAGATGCAGAGATAATACCTCACACTAAACCACGACCATTTTTGCGTCTATTCAGATTCACTGTTCAAGATTCGTATTTTACTCTCTTAACATCAATAATTCATTACTACTTACAGTAGTGAGCAAACGTCGAATGAATTTTGATGCCGTATAAATTTTGACGAAGTTATAATTTGATATATTTAATTGCAAAGAAACTCAAATGTATAAATTAATGTTCCAATGCGTAATACCCACTGTGCTGAGATTTAATATAGAAAGCGCCTGAAATGGACTCAAAAATGGCTTTTTACCAACCGAAACGTGTAGTCACAGTAATCTCAGTTATCAAATATAATCGGATGTTGTACATGTCAGTATAGTAGCTTTGTAAACACGTTTTCAGGTTTGTAATCATAACTCGGAGTACCACCGTAACGTAGCGTAATGCATAAAGAATATGTACGAACATAAAAATCATCCTACCATGTGGCGCGTATGGGTGAGGGGAGGGGGGGGGGGGGTAAAGGGTCTTGGTGGGGAAACCGGAGAGAAGAAGATCACTGGGGGGGCCTGGGCGAAGAAGGGTGGATAATATTAGGAGGGAAC
>Ga0136643_10010661_pt1 | contig 13580 bp, 4 predicted proteins | sample TergutLab28metaG_FD_96883 | JGI IMG/M metagenome (GOLD analysis project Ga0136643, IMG submission 96883) | Labiotermes labralis P1 segment gut microbial communities from Petit-Saut dam, French Guiana - Lab288 P1 (version 3) (version 3) | ecosystem: Host-associated > Arthropoda: Insects >...
ATGTACAGGAATGAGATTTCAATCCAACACGCAAGGATAATTTTCACTGGACTGCTCGTGATAAGGAAAGGTCTGATGATGGCTTGTTAACGAAACCGAAGCTAGTAACCTGCAAATCTTATAGATTTGTTGTGTAAGACTGTTTTTTTAAATATAAGTAAAGGTAAAAGTAAAGCAGTCCCGTTACAGGTCTGGACAGGCCCTGAGCGTTCCAGGAAGTTAAGATATCCAGATTTCATGACAAAGGCATCGGATGGTGGTAAGGTTGTCAGCTTTACACACCGGCCCTCTTTACCCCCAGGAAATATTTCTGGTACTCATTTCTGTTAGAGGCTGAGTCGACCTCAAGGCCATAGTGCGATCGGAAAGATTGTATTAATGAAAAATTCCAATGGCATCAGCTGGGATCGAACCAGCAACCTTTTTGGCACAGCACCTTAACCACTGTGCCACCGCGGTCCCCGTTTTTTTAATATAACAATTTCTATTGAACGGTAGCTTTTTGCATATAATCAAGTATTGTTTACTTGTAAGGGTCTTGAGTTTTTCATTACGTTGATTGCGAATGATATGCTCCCGGAAGATGCGCGAATCTCTAAACTGGCAGAAAAGTAATTTTAGCAACATTTCAGAAGAATCTGTAGCCCCCAAATTACCTTGAAGGTAAATAGGAAGATGAAGGTGGAGATATAAGAAGGAAGTTCATCCGAAATTATGGTATCTCTCTACTACAGCACATGGCGTCGTGTTTCATAAGAGAGTGATCTCAATTTGAAGGCTCTGAAATGTGTTTGTTCCACATCACAATTTTTTGTTCTTATTAACAGGAGGAACTTTAAAACTCGTGCCGTTACAGTGGCCTCTAATGATCTCTTATTCCTACCAAGTATCGTCATAATTGGGAAGGCGGTTCGACACTTGAAGAAAGGGATACCGACGTATATACAAAGAACACGGTGTTCTCATGAGGCTGATTTTTAAGAGAAGATATTACGCTAAAAGTATACACATACTTTCCTGAAATTTTCTAGTGCAGTTGTGGCTTGTGTCTTTCTGGTTCCCGGGTGTGGCATGGTATTTTCTGTTTCCCCTTAACGCTACCAAACTGTCGGTAGTGATTTTCCGGTGTAGGATTAACTTATGGCATACTAAACCATATTGCCCATTGTATCTACATATTTTGCATGTAGGATATCCCATTTCACTTACAGGTTGGCTCCAAACCTCCATCCTTCCTACACAAACAGCATTGGGATGTCAGTCATATTACAGGCAGACCCTCATATCCGTGGCTCCATATATTAGTATAATTAAGGAAACTATTCAAATAGGAAGGGGCAGTCACCGGAACTAATTTACAATTTACCTCTTCCGTGGCCAAATTTGCTCACCCCTTCACGAATGATATTTTGATGTTAACCCTTTAAAGCAAAGTGGTAATTACCTAAACCACAAACTGTGGGCTTCAGAGTTGTCTACGTTTTGCCCATAGTATGTGTTTGAGGGTTTAATATTATTCTCAGAATAAATCTAGAAACTTTAGAGAGGTTATATTTCAAAGAACAAATCAGTTAGACCTTTCACAAATTTCGATTAAAAGTGAATTAGCAAGGAGGCAGACCAAAGTTGTTTATGGCAAAGAAAGAAAAACTGTAATTTTTACATTTATGTAGTGAATCAACAAATGCACACAATGAATATGTTTTTCAACATATATTATTATCACCTACATGTTTCGGTCGCCTCTGCTACCATCGTGAAGGTGCTGTGCAAGAATATTGATAAAATATAAACGAATTGCCAGATTGTTACTTAAACCCACTTGATATGACAGTGCTTATCTCAAGCACTACTTATGGTTGTAAAATGTCAGTTTATGTATTGTTCAAAACACAAAAAGTTCATAATTTTTAAAAAACAAGTGACAATTGGTGTGTTTATGTAGTTTGTTAGTAACATGTAGTTGATATACGCCCTGCAAAATGAGTACAGATGTGTGCCACAGGACAGATTGCGACAGTATTGATTATGGCAATGACACAGAATACGTGTACATACAGATGCTTGCTCTTAGCCTTACGCGGCAAGCATTCTGTGTATTGGATAGGCTTTTTGGGTTGCACAGGTAGCGTATTGGTGATATTCCAGAGTATTAAGTACAATTACACTTTCCATTGCCATTTTCAATAAATCTTGGGATTACAGGGCCCTTTTGTTCAGAATTTCACTACGGTGTTTTAGAGGATATATTTTTTCGGGGGTAAGACGTCGCTTGACTGGTTAAAGGGCTACCGACGGTGGGAAGGCACTATGTTCCTTCGTTCCTAAGCATTTTGAGACGGATTCCTAGAGACTTTAAGATGAAGGCTCCTCGTGACTTCCAAATGTCCGAAACCTCTCAATCAGTGAAGCATTGTCTTATCGCAGAAGAAAGAAATGTGGGAATCTTCCTTACCCCCAGCAGCCTACTTTTGAAAGACGAAACGACTCACTAATACTCACAAGTAACATTTCAAAACACCTAAATGGTCTAGAACGTTAAGAGATGTATACGTCTGGTTACGAATGTGGCTAAATACTGAAACAAATTTGTTTTTTAATAACATTTTTACTTAGGAACATTACTGATGTTTATTGGACCGTGCATCATTGTGATAACTGAAGAATAAAGACCAACTAGATGTCACTTGTTACTTTTATTGTACTTCTTATAGGCTCAACATGTTTCGGACATTACTACGATTACGCTGGGCTGCAGCCCGGACACTACTCCAGCCTAATCGCACCTAACCTCCAACCTACAGCAAACCAAGAAGGAAACGACCAATGTGGTAATCAACATCATAGTCGCGAGCTCCTGATGATGGGCATAGTAACGCCCTAAACATGTTGAGCCTATAAGAAGTGCAATAAAATAATAAGTGGCATCTAGTTGGTTTTTTATTCTTCAATTAGGAACAATACATTAGCTTTCCTCTCTCAACTTTTCAGTCAAAATCCTTCATAATATCCTGCAACAAAATCGGTAATTTTTACCGGCATATTCTTCAATTCGCTACAGGGTTCTGTTCAGAATACTTCGTAGCTTAATTATATAACGTTCCTACGTTTGATAGCTCAAAGCGATCTAAGAAATTTGTAACTCAAAATTTTAAGTTGACACAATAATCAGACACTGCAACAAGCAACATAAAGGAAAAGGCCAAATTGTCCTTTGAACTATGCACCATGTCATGTAGATGTGTGCGGGTTTAAGTGTAAAATTTCACGTATTTTTAAAGTAGGAATGTGGTGGAAGTAAGTGGTAGGCTTTCCGGCCGCTTCCACTTTGGCAGCCATTTATTTGGTAGCTGAGTGATCCACCGGGTCAGTTCGGACGTGAAGGTTTCTGCCGCTGCCCTGATTCGAACACCGATTAATTTGATTAAGGAGCGTAATATAGTCACTATCCTGACTAAGCTCTCTCGCCTTCACACTGTAATGAGTAGGCCTAAGATAAATATTTGGCAATCCCAGTGGTCGAGCGTTCTAAGGTGTAGTTCTGAGACTGCTTGATTGCTGGGATCGCGGGTTCGAATTTCGCTGAAGGCATGGATGCTCGTACCATGTTTCAGTTGTGTTTTGTGTAGGTAGCGGCCTCTGCGACGAGCTGATCACTCATTCAGAGGAGTCCTACCACGCCTGGTGGGCCCGTGTGTGATCTGGAAACCTTAAAATTAAGGCAGCCTAGGCCCGATTTGAGCTGTTTCTTTACATAAAATATAACCATGTACTGTCATCTGCAAAATGTGTGGTGGTGGGAGATATCCAACATTAAAGTTGGAGAATCTGATATTGTTTAGCGGAAACTGTGATGAAGGGGATTTAGTCCTGAGGTTAGGAGGAAAACTTCTGAGAAGCTGCGGACGGCGTTTCGTAACTGTTAGTGATTGTGTAGAGAAGCGGTACTGCTTCCTGCTTGTGCCATTACCTTCAGTGTGTAGTCTAATATAGCTACTCTAGATCGGTGAGCAGCCATTTATTTATTATTTTTGTTATTAATCTATTCTCTGACTTCCAGTGACTAACCCGTGCAGACTTTCTGCAAGTCATATTCAAACTCAACTCTTTTTGCGATCTAATAGTAATAAATTAAGTTATGGGATAAATATCCCGAAAATTTCGAGGTAAGCCTCTCTAAACTCGACACTATTTTATGTAGGGTTTGCACTTTCAAGTTCAACGTGGACGATTTCATTATAAACGTTAGGAGCTAAGAGTTTCAGTGTGGATTTATAATGTAGCCGCTTAAGGAGACATGTTAAACTAACCGGAGATGCGTTAAAAATAACGTTGGAACGTACATACGCAAATACGTAAATTCTAGGCGAATTAGAGTGTCTGTTACTACATAAAACGTGCTAAAATTTGGAACAACATCATCCAGTAATGAAAGAGTCTATTTTGGCGGCAATTTCAGTAATTTATCTTAACATTTTTAAATACAAACAACACATAGATCCCAAAACGTGCAATATTTTGAGAATACACAGTAGAAACAAATTTCTACAAGTTAAAATATGTTCTACTGCAACACATATTGGCTTAAATATTTACCACTTCTTATATATTTGACATCGTTGATCTATTGAAAGAAAGTGTCAGGTGGATTAACGAAATTTTTCAGTTATTTGGGTCAGAATTTGGAAAAAAAAAGTTGACTGCAAATATGTCCCTTATTACAATGCATCAGACAATTTTTTAACCGTCACAAATGCTGACTGCTAAAGTTAGTGCCTTAATGTTCTATTTTTATTTAAGTAGTCTTAGTTTTAACATAAGCAACAAAGTTATTCCTCGTTGATCATAATTCTTAACTCGACGTGATGCGAAAAATCTTGTTCATTATCAAGTGTTCAGCTTTTTTAAACAACCTTTATTGACCTATCGTCGTAGGGAGCGCCGAAAGCTGACAGCCAATGAGTAGCGTGACCTTGAACTTAAATCTCGTAAAACACTCATTAATTATGGCAGTAAACACACACCATAGGACCTGTAACTGAATCACGTGTTGTGATGAAAATTAGGACAGCTTTTTGGCGGTAAGTTAGGCGGTAGAAGTAGGAGCTAGAGGCGAATTTTAGGAATCTATGGAAAGTTTCGAAGGAGGGGAATACTTGTTCTTGATATTTCGCTGCGTGGGTAGCTACTAGCTGCAAAGTCTGTTTAGGCTGTATAGCAAACGTGTCATTGTATGCCAATAAGCGAAAATTCAGTATTGATAAAAACTGCGTCTGTTAGCAACATCGGTCGTGGTGGATGCGAGTATTGCGTAGGCTGAGCGGAAAACCTGGTAGGCTTGTGAAACCGTTTGAGGCAATTACAACACTTTCGAGAATGACTTTTCCCTTAATCACAAATAAACATTTAATTTCGAAGTCACAGACAAATTATTCTATGTCCAATTTAAAGACCAATCAGTAAACGTTTTACAGGAAGAAATGTTTCCGTCTCAGTCTACATGTTAATCTAAAGTTATTTTGTACAACAACCTTGTACATGACTTGCTGCAGGGGTATTATCCTGTATTTTTATCTGTTCCGAAATAAAATTGCAAGTGACATTGAAGAATACTCAGTATTAAATGTTTATTTTATACCAAAGTATGCACAAATAAGTGGTGTAAATTTATATTGAAATTAAAAATGGGTTCCTGTTTACACACATACACACACAAATATACATGCACACACACACACACATACATATACATACATATACGTACATACACACACACACACACACACACACACACCTAACCAGGAATTACGTATGCAGCCACATTCACCAAGATTTTATCATAACAACACACTATTATATTTTATGTTATTATTTTAATACATAAATTTAGCTAACACAACTTGTAAACTCCCTGAAGATGGTGTATTTACACTCGAAACATGTCGGAGTAATTTAATATAAATTTACACCACTCATTTCTTCATATGCTGGTATATAATAAACATTTGTTATTCAATGTGCACGTTATGAACATTCAAATATACTCAGCATTCCTTTTCGTTTAGTTTTGCAGTATATCGTAAAAGTCGAACACCGCCTTTCTTTGTCACTTAAAGTAAGATATAAATGCATATTTATGCTGAGAGAAGAGTTGTAATATACGATACTCTAGCCTGTCCGGTAATATGTTACAGGCCTATAACAGAATTATAACTTCTTCTGATATATAGAGAGTTCATGTACTTTGTTTCCGGTTCTCTCGTTATTATAACATAAATCTCTCATGAGAGGGTTTTTCCTAGTAACAGAAGAAGGCATTGAACTTGATAAAAAGTTATTGTGTGAAGGATACCTTCTTTTAGTACGATTGTTTAAACCCCCTGCTCAAAACACACGGAGAGTTCTACTTTGGCCTGGAACCCCACTGTTCGACTTGAATCCTCTGTTCCCTTTCCCTCTTATCTATTTCTCTTTCATCTAAACTTCATTGTAACTCATTTCCTGCTGCCTTACGTTCGGTTGCATTTATACTCCCATTCTCTGTCATAAAAACGAAGTCTGCCTTATTCTAGCACCCGCCATACTAACTGCAAAGCAGAACCAACAACTGTGTCAGCCCAATTCTTTGTACTTTTTAACGCTTGTGAGCACAAACATCGTATAAATAATATAGGCTATAACATTTCTGTTTCTACCTCAAAAAAGGGACAGTGTATTCCCATTACAAACACCAGCCCTTTTATGATTATATGGAAAGAATATCGTTGCCCTATGAATCATACAAAACACTTACATTCCATATGCAAGATGCAGAGTTCTTAAATGGACAAGATGGCGGTGCATTTAATGAGCCAAAGCACGGTGTTTTGAAACGGCGGTTTACGAAGTAGAACGAAGTTTACAATTTTATTTCTTGCGTCGATATTAACATCACTTTACTCTACTGGGGTTCCGTTCCGTTCCGTTCCGTTCCGTTCCCGCTATGGGCAGATCACACAATATTTTTTCCTAATTTTCGTGACATGTCTAGCAGCACGCACTTCGACGCCTGATTAAGAAATTTAATAGAGGGCGCTCTTAAGTTATATTAAAATTCCCCTTTTGTAAAACTACATTTTTTTCCTCTTTCTTTCCTACAGTGCTGATTTTAAAACTTCGAAACCTTAAATTATAGAAATTGTATTCAAATTTTAGTTCCCCCTTCATAGAAAGCTTATTTAATCTCTGTAAAAAGATAGAACGATTTGGAATGTTTACTGAAATTATGGATCTTCGATTTGCGAGTCATATGAAAGGCAGGCAGACACAGTATGAGAATTGTAAAAAACGCCTTTTTTTTAAAGCAAAAAGTGTATAAGAATTAAACAATATAAATTTTATATAAACCACACAGTTCATATAACAGGCGCATATTTTTTTTATTCCCAGGGAGCTTGTAATTAGTACTTTAACAAGTGACACAAATATTTCAAATGCAGTTGTTGGTAATACAATTTAAAATTAAGATATTTCACATAAGATTTATGCACGTTCCCACTATAGTCTTTAAAATCTCAATATCATAAAATCTTTAAACCTTAAAATTGTCTTATTTTCAACAAAATGGGCTAAACTCATTTTGTTTTATAATTCTCATTAAGTCAGTCCGTGTGATAGCCGTGTATACAATCTGTAATAAATATGGACTTTATTAAATAGATGTATAAATGTTATATCGCGGATATATCGAGTATGTTTATTTTAAATAAAATGTCTATCAATATGAATATTCGCGAGTGTTTCCAAAACTTTCCACATGATTTCTGCTTTGAAATATTTGTTTGTTTTAATATACATGAGATATCAAACACTTCACTGTAGAATCTAGTCTGTTTATCTATTGAAAGTATACAGACACTCTGAAGGATGTGTTTGTGTCCTCTCACATCCGCCCCAAAAAATACTACTATAGCTCTGTCAGTCCATCAATCTCCACTCGCCCTCTTAAAAGGCATTACGACACTGCATACTGTTTATGACTGACGCACGTGAAAACGTGTGTGCGTGCCGCATGTTAAACCCAACGTACTAATTGAAGTCTTCGTTAAGCAGAAATGGCATTGCTCTCAGTGGGTGATTTGTTCGAAGTGCCTGCAGAACATGTCGCAAAAGCAAACCCATATGCAGAACGGTGCTTCTTTGTACTCACTGGCATTCACTTACGTCAAGGACATGACTTAAGTAATGTTCCTTGACATGACCGAAACAGTTTCCTGAAACTCATGCTCTAATTACCCGAATGGTTATGTTATGGAAGAGAATTTCGGAATACCTCTTCATCGTTCGTGTAAAACAGATATAAATCATAAATCGGAGCTTTTTCTGCTGGTTCTTCGAGGATATGACGCCGTGTAGTGTGGTATATATATCAAATTACATGGCACCGTATCTCAAAAAGCAATAATCATAATTTGCAGGTAAGGCAGGTTACGTAAGATGTGAAGTTACTGTGAAGATTGATGTATTTTGGATATGAATTCATGTAGCCCTGTAGAAGTTTATTGTGAATATCAATGTATTTTGTACACGAATTAGTGGAGCCCTATGGAAGATTTTGTGAATATCGATGGATTTTTTATAAGCAGTCGTGGAGCCCTTTGGAAGTTTACTGTGAATATCGATGTATTTTGTGTAAGAAGTAGTGGAGCCGTATAGAATTTTATTGTGAATATCGATGTATTTTGTGTATGAAATCGTGGAGCCCAATGGAGGTTTATTGTGAATACCGAAGTATTTTGTGTATGAAGTCGTGGAGCCCTATGGAAGTTTACTGCGAAGATTTATGTATTTTGGACAAGAATTCGTGTAGTCCTGCAGACATTTGCCGAATTTTCAGTGGGCCCTGATGGGCACGAGATCAACTCCTTTGCTTTTTACGCCTAGCACTACCCTTGTAATTTCAGTCCTTCGGCTGAAATTTTCGTTTCTTTCAACTAAACTTCCACAAATTCTTGGATATACACTGTACATTGTAACACGTGAGGACTGCGTCTTTCCAAACAAGCCAGCCGCAGTTGTTATTACAGTCGCTTTAAATATTATGTTGTGAAGTCTGGTAGAGCAGATTATCAGAGGAATCGATTCGCTCCTTGTGCATGTTAATTGGAGCTTAATGTGCGTCAGAAAACAGGAATCTCTGCATTTAGAACCGCCACAGCCTCAATTCTCACAAATGAAAAAAGGTTTATTTTTTCCCAACTGGACTAATTTTATTGCTAGGTTTGTATTTTTATTTCCAGGCATTGACACAAACACTTTTAAAAGCTCCCCTCAAATTAGTCCACACTGTTGCCTGAAAACTGAGGTTTCAGAAAATTGTATGTTTTATCATCAACTTTAGTCGATACATAATTTTGAAATTATTATAAGTAACGATTTTCCTTCACATAACTTTTCATTTGTTCTTTTCATTATGCCTTCGTTACTGGTGATAAATTTACGGATCTGACTGCCAGGTTAGGCCGTTTAAATCTTCAGTCCGTCTAGCAGACTAACTGCCAAGTTCCTTCTGTAGACTGTAATTTATTTATTGAAAATATCTTCGACTGGCCGTTAGTAAATTTAACGTTTCCCAATTCGTGAACGTACACTGCTTTGCCAGTGAAGGCAAAATAAAAATTGCATCCATCACAGAGAGTCCTTATTGGGAAGCTACCTGTTCCCCAGCAGTCAACAAATTTCCAGAATTTTATGGAAAACCTAACGATTGTCACCCTGCCCGAAACAGCCCGTCAATTCTCCATGCCTGCGACATATTAATCCAGCCTACTTCTTCCCACAAAATATCTTGAAGGTACAGTTTATATTTTTCCTTCTATCTACGACTAGATTTTGGAAGTGGCTTATTTCCTTCAAGTTTCCCTACCAGTACTCCGACGGCATTTCTGTTTCCCTCCAATACGTGGTACATACCCAGCCCAAATCATTGTCCTTGGTTCATTCACCCTAATAATATTTGATTAATAATTTATATCAGGAATCTCTTTGTTAAATTTTGTCCAGGCTTCCGTTACTTTCTCCATTTTGGGACCAAATTTTCAGGTAGGAGTGGGACAGAATTTCTTTCTTACTTTCAAACTCTTGCCAATTTTCCAAAAATATTATCGTCAAAGTAGTCAGATAGACATGTGTGTCGCATGTGTGATGCGCAGTGTGTGACAGAGAGATCTGTGAGTTGCACAACATTGACTAAGAGGATAAATCCTGCAGGCTGCGACGTTGTCCGAACGACACAGCTTCATACTATTCAAAAAGACAGGAAACTTGGTATACAATAAGCCAAGTGGTCTGCAGTACTGCTGTAGTTTCACATCCAGATTTATGAACTTCTTAACCTTATATAAAGCTCAGAGAGAGAGTGTAGTGGTTTCACGTCATGCCAAGTTTCTTTCTACTGAATTCGTATGCAAGTTGCAAGGAAATATTCTACAGTGTGTGCAGCAGCCTAGAGCGTATCTTGTATACAGATAATCTGAGCTGCCTTGGAATGGATGGTAAAGAAGCTTTGCATTTACGTGTTCATAATCGTGAAATGTTTTATGCCAGGGTCTCACAAACATTCCGCCCTAGGCGCAAGATATCACCAACATTGCTGTCAAACAGACAGAGACAGAGATAGAATTAGAAAGAGAAAATTGAGATATAATTCATTTATTTGCTTTAGTTTCATGTTTTCTTCTGCATTGTCTTCAGATCATTACTTTCGGAACATAGTTTTGTGCATCAGGAACGTCCGTGGGAAGCTGAAAGTCGCTTAGTTTCTCAGAAATTTCCTCAAGCTTTCTACAGATCAATTTTATTATCATACTCCCATCTAATTTCAAACCTCCTTTGGTTCTTATACAGCGGTTGAAAATAAAATTTGTTTATGTTACTTTTTCCTCCTCCAATCTTACCACAAAGTGATTACGTCTCATCCCTCTTGATTTGATCACTCTAATATTATTTGGTGAAGAGAAATAATTGTGAAGATCCTTCTCTCTGCAGTTCCATCTTATTTCAATTTCTCTCTCGCAACTCAACACATCTTTCTCTGCACCCTCTTCTTACACACCCTCAATGTATTTCCTCTCCTTAGGATAAAATATTAACTGATATTCTAGCAAAAAATAACAAGTCATATTCCAGGATTTTTGTATCAATATCTTGATGTCGTATATACGGAACACCGCGTTCTATACCACCATTTATTGATTAACTCTTATGTCCTAAACCATGTTTATCAACTAAGACTTTAGTTTCATTTCTTACGCGTTTCAGTACATATTGACACTTACTTCAGGGATCCCCAGTCCATCTGCACTCTCTTCACAACATCAAGTGGCTTGGAGGACAAACTAACCGTATGTTGAAAGATTATTGGTAAACACAATGTAATGCGCACGATTTACTCAGTAAATGGTGATTCCTGAATTTATTTGCGACGTAAGCTATATTTATCTCCATATTTAACCAGCTTGATGCACAAAATTTGTTTCACAATAAGTTTTATTTCATGCCTCTGCATGTTTCGAGCAAATGTGCTCATCATCAGGAGGTCAAATTTAATTACACAGCCTCTGGTATCATCACACCTATAGGTGGCCGTCTCGTTCACGTGTTGAGAGAGTTGAGTCCTCTCTCAACCTGTGCACGAGACGGCCACCTATAGGTGTGACGATACCAGAGACTGTGTAATACAATTTGACCTCCAGATGATGAGCACATGTGCTCGAAACATGTAGAGGCATGAAATAAAACTTATTCTGGAACAAATTTTGTGCATCAAGCTGGTTAAATACTGAGATAAATATACTGAGATGCACGGTCAACAAAACGTCAAAATTTGTAACCTATGTTGTTTACGAATACTAATGTACAAGAAACCTATAGGTATTTGTTAAGCGTTGTTTGTCTGCTGTGGACAGTCCTACCATGTAGGGCTGTAAACATGATGAAATATTCGAATCTGAGTCATCATAAAGCTTTTAAGTACAATTTGTAGTGAATAAGGCTCAAAATGTTTGTTTGTACCTCGCAGGAAACTCACTGCATGTCCATTATAAATATAGGTCCTTTTTCGTGACCAGAAAATCAGTCGGTCTTTAATGTTAGAACCCCGGGTAAGGTGTAGGCACACCGTTTTGGGCAAAGGCTGAGGCTGCTAACGTTACAGAAATTCTTGCATATATATCGCTCCTTTTTTTTCGTGGGGGTCGTTTTCTATGACAGGCCGCGAAAGGTGAAATCGGCGAATAATTTACACCCCCCCAAACAACAATATATTATTATTGTTAGTGCTTTTCTTTTCTTGGCGGAAACATTGATATGAGGGATGTTTCTGTTTTCTTTCATCTCCATGAACATCCTTAAGTACGGCTCGAAGACCTCTGCGAGTTGTCCAAAAATTTTGATGCTCCTATCCATTGAGTTGTCCCCGCAAATTTGCTAATCCACGCAGTACGAACTCACGAACATGGAGGGATGATTGTATTTGTGTAATAGTTTAGTTGTCAGTAGGCTTTCGAAAGTTTACTTAAGATAAAACTGTTTTGTTTATTGTAGGGAACAAAAAGATAGTTGAATATGGTTAGTAATATTATCTAGAAAATTTGTCTCATTTAAAACCACTTTCCCCACCATTATTATTGATACTGCGGCAAACATTAATTTTTCAAGATTTGAGGCTCTCAAGATTGTGATCAAAATAGGAATATGACGAAGTATCCTGATGTTGCAGATAAATCTTATGTTTCTACTGTATAAGTATGCGGTAGGATGTTCCTCTGAAACTCCAGTGTATTCATACTAAAACATAAGGCGTCGCATTGGAGACGAAGGCAGTCTGCATGTACATTTTCTTGTTCCTTAGGAAACGAAAGTATTCTTTGCTTTACCAAGTCAGCTGGCATCCCTGCAGCGAGTTCGTAGAACTGTAGGAAGGAGTAGGGTGATTGTAAGCCATACTTTAGAGGTGTGCAACTCTCATGTGGCTGCTCAGCTCATTGATATTTGAAAATGATTATAGCGCAAAAGGACGAGTTATAGCAATTGCAGTTTGCTGTGTCAAGACTTTTTTTTTTTTTGCTAATTAAGAACGCCTTCCTAACTGTGTACTTTGGTATTCTCCGTTTTCGTAATAAAACTGGCAAATATAAATTCCTTTTGATGTGAATACTTTGCTCTACGCGAAACTGAAGACTTCTTTCTCTCCTCCTGTATAAAGGGAATGTGATGTGTTAATAGTGGCTACATGTCATTGTTCTTATATTCTTTTTGAAGTAATCTGGAAGAGAATATTTAATGCCATTCAAGGAATTCAGTTTATAAGGAACTTACGTGCCTTTCTTGCGGTGTAGAGGGCAGAACACAAGACCTGTAGGTTATAAAATATTTTTAAAACCTGAACTTCACCAGAGCAGGTGTCGACGTTTTCGATTACTCAGCCTCGTGGGCCTCGTGAGGTCAATTGAGGAGCTACTTGAATGAAAAAAGTAGCGGCTCCAGGTCTAGAAAACAGAGATTAACGGCTGTGGGGACCCGTTGCGCTGACCACGTGACAC
>Ga0136643_10010664_pt1 | contig 13578 bp, 10 predicted proteins | sample TergutLab28metaG_FD_96883 | JGI IMG/M metagenome (GOLD analysis project Ga0136643, IMG submission 96883) | Labiotermes labralis P1 segment gut microbial communities from Petit-Saut dam, French Guiana - Lab288 P1 (version 3) (version 3) | ecosystem: Host-associated > Arthropoda: Insects >...
AGTGTTTACTGCGCGGTACGTTCTACATTCTACGTTCTGCCCACACAGTGTATTTATGTGTTTTGTGTGGATCTGAGAACAAGCAGCGATTATTTCACTGTACAGCATTAACTGGTTGGTTTTCATAACCGAGACGGAGTGTATTTACTGCGCGGTACGTTCTGCATTCTACGTTCTGCCCACACAGTGTATTTATGTGTTTTGTGTGGATCTGAGAACAAACAGCGATTATTTCACTGTACAGCATTGACTAGTTGGTTTTCATAACCGAGACGGAGTGTGTTTACTGCGCGGTACGTTCTGAGCCTTTACGTATAACTCAGGCAGATCTTAGTCTTTGAGCGGCCAGTAAACCCCACAGTCGATTCGCGTCATTTCCAATCACGCTGCAGTAACAATGCGGCCATCTCCCAATCAATGACCAAAGCTGATATCGATATAATTTTTCCGACTGCTCCATACAACTGTTTTGCACTACAGGGTCATACTTCGAGACCTGGCCGGTGATTAATAGCCGCAGCGCTGCTAAGCAAGGCGTCTGTCATTTATTCAGAACGTACCAGTATCAGTGCGACAGCAGATTACAGTGGTCTTCACCAGACATGTTTGCTTTGGAACCTTTTTTGGGGGGGAGGGGGGTGGGTTGGGGGGCGTGGACTTCATAGATCCCCAGACCAATGAGTCACATGCATTATTAAAAATTAAATATGGTAGACCGTTTCTGTGATAATCTGCCATCGAGCTGAATTCACTGGACTGCAATGCAGTGCGCTGCCACTTGCTCGGTTTGCGAACTGCATTCACAACAATTTATTTCAGCCCCACAAAAGTCTTGCAGACCGGCTCTGGGGCCCACCCACTAATACCATGGTCCTCTCTTGGGGGTAAACTGTCTGACCACTCACCCCCATCTAAGTTCAGGTTAAGAGTGAATGGAGTAACACCTCTGTTCCCCCCTACATGCCTTCAATGGGTGCAGACAGACACCTTTACCTTCACTCTACACCACACTACCGGTAGTGCCAAACAAATGTATGGCACAGTTCAAGTAAGTAATTCTTAAGATTACATATTTATATTTTAACACACCAAGACTTTAACGTTTCTCAGAATTACAACCACTTGAAAAGTACTGCAACAAGCCACTTACATTATAAGTGAATTTTATTTATTTACATAAGACAGAGGCCTCTTCCATTTTAATATTACCCTCCTTTACACATTTCGTACTAGCCTCAAAGGAAGATGGCCCTATTATGGGCTGAAACATGTACTGACTTCATGTACCTAATATAATTTGACTTGCAATAAAGTGTTGTGCTTGACTGACTGCTTGTTACTTTGGAACAAGCAACTACAGTAAGCTTTGAGTGTGTTCTGAACACCACTGTTCATTACTGTATGTACAGGTTAGGAAATACTGGCACAACGTAATGGCCCTGGGGCATTTGCTCCCTTTTGTTCAGGTATCTGCAAAAGAGTTCTGCCAAACACACAATGTGCGTCACATTTCTGTCCACACGCTGTGTTCTAAATACTAAACATTAAATAAGCTATCCTCAAGCCGAGTGATAAAACGAGTTAAGTCCTCAAGTGCGTGAAGTGTCTGTTACTGTACAATGATTTTAACTCAAACTGAGAAATGCCCACAAATTTCAGCATAACTTCAGAAAATAATATTCCACTAAAATGTGTTCAGCAACACTCCAGTTCCTTCATGCGTACGCGCAAACAGACAGACGGATGGGATGTTTTCCATACATGCTCTGTGGGGATGTGAACAAGCCCAAAAAGACACACACACACACAGATATAAAGGAGGATAAAAAAAAAACATGAAAAGAACAAAAGAAAATAAAGAAAACAAGGAACTGAGCTCTGAAGACTTGCCTCCACAATGCATCCACTTAACTGAATGAATTGTATACACACTATTTCTATATTATTTCTATAGTAAAACCAACTAGATGCACCAATGTATCAAATTTATTTTATTTTGTAACGACACTCTACATGTTTCCGAGGGTCTTTCCGTCCATCATCAGCAGTTCAAGACTGTACATACAGCAACAGGCGTTTGTCAAACAGATATTGCTCTCTGCTTGCTAGCAAGCTAGTTGGTTTTACTATAGTAATAATATTATGATGCATGGCCCTATGAATGTCAAATATGAAGTCAAAAATTTATACCCACTTGTATATGAGGCAAGACTCATTAGGCCGCAACAAGGGGCCTGTACAAACTGGTTGTATTAACGGTCAAAATGTTCCTGTTTTGGGTATATCACAGCCAACGGGATGTTTGATACAAAGTTGACATGTTTGTTCACGCAGACATTATCTTTGACACAAATGGTTGTATCATTATCATCTGTTATGAAACAAACACCAATAAACTACCACATGTCATTACATCACAATAAATGTTGCAACTTTACACCTTTTTAATCGGAGAATGACTTGGCCGTCTACCCCACCAGGCTATTTACATGTCTTCTTTCCAGTAAGATCAGTAGTAAACCAAGAATGCTAAGATGGAAACAAAGTGACAGCTACAGTACAAGTAACAACAGGTGGAACCACAGAGAGGCACACAAAGAGAGAGAATCAGCACTCACTCCTTCCCCAAACATAGGACAGCTGAAGGCACACAATATCACATTAACACACCTTCTTGAGGGTGTGCTGCTGCCCCGCTTTCTTCCTTCTCTTTGCAGGCAATTCCTCAACATCCTCCTCATCTTCTCCATTATTACCACTAGCAGCTCGGCCACTGCTCTCATTACTGCTTGCGGTATGTTTGTGCTTCTTTGGTGTGCGTTTAGTACCTCCTTCTACATCTTTACTGGACTACACATTCAAAGTAGAGACAAAAAATACAAACACGAACATTAAACATGTATCATTCATCATTGCAGTGCAGCTCACGCCACAGGGATATGAATGTAACAAACAATACCAAACTGTGATGGGGCTCCATGTTCTCACCACAGTGAATACAAGACTGGTCAAGTTTTTAGACTTTTGAAGTGGTACAGTCAACACCCTTCTTCTTCTGGGATGATGCACTCCATCACGTGGTGATTGTTTCCAACATTCAGGTCTGTGCAGCAGCTTCATCTTCAAAGGCTACATGTCAGACGTCACTGGACATCTAATGCCTAAGATGAGGCCCCTACATGGTGTTGCAACACTGGGCAACAAACACCCATACCAAGTTATAGAGTGAGCAATATCTCAGAAGTACAAAGATCTCAAAACTTTGGTCCCCAGGGAGGGGATGCTGCATAGTTTGGTCCAACACTTTTCTGTTCTGAAGATGGATGCAGCAGGTTCCTCTGAAATATCTATACATATCTTGAAGCTGCACAGCTTCACAACCCAACTATTTACCCTTCAACTCCATGGAGCAGAGTCCTTCTTGAGAAGCTAACCAGTTCACAGCTAGTCAAGAAATTCCCTGCATTTTATAGAACCCAAAGTTTCATTACCGTATTCACTAGTGCCTGCCACCTGTCCCTATCCTGAACCAGATCAATCTGGTCAATGTCCCCATTGGCAATTCTTGAAGATATATTTTAATACTGTCCTTCCATCTATGCCTAGGTCTTCCAATTGGTCCCTTCCCTCTTGTTTACCCCAACAACCGGTACGCTCCTCTCCTCTCCCCCATACATGCTACATGCCCCACCCACCTCATTCTTCTTGATTTGATCACCCGAATAATTTTTGGCGAGTAGTACAGATACGAAGCTCCTGGTTATGTAGTCTTTCCCACTCTCCAGTTACTTCCATCCTCTTATGCCCAAATATCTTCCCCAGCCTATGTTTCTCCCTTCACATGAGATACCAAGTTTCTCACCCATACAAAATAACAGGCAAATTATAGTTCTGTATATTTTAATCTTCATATTGTTGGACAGCTAACTGGAAGACAAAGGATTATGCATCATCACAACTCACATGGCCCATAATCATAACAAACTGTAGTGTCCTGCTTGTCCAATCATTACTTAACATAAAACAAGTTATTTGACATATGGATCTCCATAACTCCAACATAGTGATCAGTATCACAGTCAGCTAACCTTAAAGGTCAGACACTGAGTTAACCAAAGGCCATCTCCTAACAATCAAGATATAATCAATCTGATTGTACGCATTCCCATCAGGTGTTACCCAGATGCATTCATACATGCTTCAATGTGGAAACTTTAAGATTATAAGAATCAGATTGTGGGGTGTGACAAAGCATACTGATCTAACAGCATTATCATTACTAGTGTTATATAGGCTCTCCATTCCTTATCGTCAGTATGGAAACATACTTCTCTGCCTAATTTTGCATTAAAATTTTCTAAAGGAATTTTCATGTGGCATCTTGCGATTTTTTTATAGATTTGTTGGTTAATAAAAGAAGAATTGCACGTACACTCTAATTCCTCATAAAAGCTCTGCACCTTAGCGTGACATGTACCCACAGTTGAGCCACGACAATTCAGAACATCACCTAACGTTAGTTCCCTCTCAGTCCAATACATGACATCTTGCACAAGCAAACTCTACCCCCCTTACATGCTGGTCTGAATCATATCTGCCTAAAAAATTCCTGTTCCTGAATGATGATCACAATTTTCATTTCCATTCAAAATTTTGTAATCAACTGCTGTGTCACAGCCATTCATATCCCCTTTGACCTCCTGTGACTGGTGATGTCTGTACTATACCCAACCATGAGCCCTGTCCAACTTATGGAGGTACAGCTCCTGTCTATCCTAACAAGTGGCACAAGATGGAAGAGAGTGGTTAATGCATGACCTTGCTGCTACCCCAGTAACTATAGAAGAAGAGGCCAATTGCATCCCACATCCAGTCCTGATACTGTGATGAAGAGAAATGTTCTCTGCCTCTAGCAGGAGTTGAACCCTGCGGTTCTAGTGGTTCACCCTGTAGCCTGATAGTATACAAACTGCACTGTGTAGCTCTTCCGACTTCCTGGACTTCAGTTTAATTCACAAAATACTCTTCTAATTCCCTTTCTACTGTTCTCAATTAAATTCCATCATTTCAAGCTACAAATCACACCGCCATTTTCTGTTGCTTAAGTGCTGACGAAGGATCTGTCGACGTCTGGTACCACGTGCACAATTTTGGAAGATTATGCCTTTTTTTAGGGAAAAGTCGACAGCCCAATATCCAATTGCCAAACAGTAGGACCACTCATTGCAGCACGTCTGTGACTGCCTTGTTTGTACATACCATGAAAACAGAAACATTGCACATGTGTACAGTTATAAACAATAAATCACACATACCTTTATTTTGGAGAGAGGTTCTGAATTTGCTGGAGATGCTGATCTCTTCTCAGGAGACGATGAAGATGAATTGTCAGAGTCAGCCCCTTTATTTGAAGTCTCATGCATATTTTTAACATGAGAAGTAGATGGAAAGGAAACATTATGTTCCTTAGAGTGCTTAAATAAATCCTGACAGGAGGGAAAAGCAAACAAGTCAACAATATTCAAGTTGCAAAACAGAGAAACATTACGGACACAGAATTCCATAAGTATGGGTATACAAATATAATACTATGATGCATACAGATCACACTCTTTCACTAAATTGATTTCAGTGATCAAATAAAAATACTTGATGTCCCGCTTAAGATATGGGACACTCCAGTTTTAAATCTGGAGACCAAGTATTCCAACATTGCTTGTAATTTTCATTCAGGGCGTCCAGGCAAATGTAAGCACAGCAACTCAAATTAGGTCATGACTGCTACTTGACTCCGTCTTTCCTTACTAATCATAAGAGAAATGAATACAGCAATATCTGAGCTACTGACAGGAATGTTAAATAATCAACAAACAAACAAAATGAATAATATACATGTAACCTCAAATCTTACAAAATTAGTTGAATAAAGAAACACCAACTTCATGTCACTTGCTTTATCATTTCATATAATGAAATAATAAAGCAAGTGACATCAAGTTGGTCTCTCTTTATTCAACTATCTAGATGATGCACGGTCCAATAAACATAAGACTTACAAAACTACTGTGTAAAAGTAGGTATCAAACTGAAACTCAAAGCCGGATTATTAACGAACACCAAGCAAGGAAAGACGTGCACAGTTCATTCAGTCACAAGCTATACTGTGTCCCACCTTTAACTCAGGAAGTGAAGTGGCAGTTTCCCACGTCTTGTCATCACGAATCTTTGTTACCCGTGGAAAGCGGATAGAGATTCCAGCAGCCGTGTGAACATCGTGCTGAGTAAATTCTGCACCTGTGATTTCCCAAACTGGCATAGACTGTAAAATGAAAGTCTGCTGTAACAGATACTTTAACCGTCATCAGTACTGCCATGATTGCTACACAAGTACCAGGTGTCACTGTCAAATCATCTACTAACAGCAGTAAGCTGTAGACAACCTAGATCAGGGGTCTCCAACCTACAGCATGCTAGATTGTATTACATGGCCTGGGCCCACGTTTGTAAATTATATGTATGCCATAAAAATTACACAATAATTTAGGTTAAATATAAAACCAATTGTTATTTTTCTATGTGCGGCCTGTGAACCAGCCCACAGTAACAGTTAGGGCTCTTTGCCATAAAAAGGTTGGATTCTCATGCTGTAGATTAAAAAAACCAAATTTTTAGATTTATTCTTTCTTTTGGGTGATTCCCAGCGTCTGAATTTTATTTGCTGAAGTTTCGGTACACTCTGTCTGTTCCATCTTCGTACGTCATGTGAACATGACCTATGAAGGTGGAACAGACAGAGTGTTCTGAAATGTTGGCACATAAAATTCATTTGCCAGGGAATCACCTAAAAGACAAAATACAACATTCAGAACACGGCAAAAGTTCGAAACCAAGAATAAAGTTTACGATATTATTCAGACAAAATTCAGGCTACAAAATATTGAGAGGCATATTATTATAAAACAAATTCAGTCTATATGTGACACATACCTTGGTTTCTCACACTACAAAAGCTGAATGGCATACTATTATCACAGTTTCCAGTCTACATGTGCCACTCACCTTGGGATCTCTTGCTACAAAATCAGGAATCATAGTCTTGGTGCACAAAAGCCAGTCAGGTAACTTTGAAGCATCTTTGCTGATTTTAATCATGTCAAGTTCTTCCTGCAAATAAAATTTGTATGTGTTAAACCTGGAGAAGAAGTTGACGTTGCTCCTGTTCTTGCATGACGACAGTGTGTGTCGTCAACATTCTGGGGAAGTATAATTCCTCCATCTTCAGGACATAAGTCAGGAGGGTGAGTAAGTACAGCCAAGTCTAGGCTAGTAGGACCTCTTAGAAACACTATGTGCTGGTGGCTTTTGGTTCATGTGATAACCTTGAGGGCCATTTTCTCACAATTCCCTGCACACTGTTCCAGAAAAGGCCCTATATCCTCACAAAATGTATATAAAGGTATGCGCCACATAACGATGTTTCGGTCAACGACGGACCGCATATGCGATGGTGGTCCCATAAGATTATAATACTATAATATAATATTATAACACTTACCGTTGTGTTACAACTGCCTGCAGTATTCAGTACAGTAACATGCAGTACAAGCTTGCAGCCTAGGAACAATAGGCTATACCATATAGCCTAGGTGTGTAGTAGGCTACACTGTACTATCTAGGTTTGTGTAAGTACACGTTCACACAACAACGAAATTGCCTAACGACACATTTCTCAGAACGTATCCCCGTCGTTAAGCGATGCATATCTGTATCTCTCTACCCAACTTCACGGTGTCAAATCTCTCAGGCTACATAGTCTGTTACCTACCTGCAGTCTTTCCAGTGTTTTATCATCATGACCAGTATGGACCTTGGTAACAGTGCACCATTTCTGACTTGCAGGATTGTAACAACCCATCAAGAACACGGACATCATGCCACCTGCACAACGAAGGACATACTACAGTCTCTGCTTTGTACTGCATTAGCACATTCTTTATGGCTACAATACATTATAAAGAAACAAAAAAACAAATTGACTCTTCATCCCTTGGTTTGATTCCACACTGTTTTCTACGAGGCTTATTCAGACAGTAAGTACCGTTTTGCTGTAAAAAAAAATATCGAGTAAGGTTTCGTATAAAATTATATTGTTATCAGATTCTACATTCTTCAAACTATTTTTCCACATATTTGCCGCCATTATTGAGGCATTTATCGTGGCGGGGCACAAGTTTTCATATACCCTCCTCATAGAATGCGGCTGCCTGCGATGTTAGCCACTACTGACAATGTCATAGAGTCCTTGAAATCTGAGGAAAGTGCAGGTACATCTCAGAAATTGTGAAACGTCTGTTGTCACGCGCTTTTCCTTGACCTTATGCACTAAATCATCATTCACCAAAGATGGACGCCCACTTCATGCCTCAACATGCACGTTCTCTCGCCCTCCATTGAACATCCGAACCCATTTCCTAACCATGCCATCATTCATCGCATTGTCACCATACACTTGACAGATCTGGTGATGAATCTCACTTGGTAGCACATTCCTAGCATTCAAAAAAGGAATTACAGACCGTGTTTCACAGTTGGCGGCCCCTTCAATTGTCTTAAACATGTTTAACGCGCAGGAACAAACATAAACATAACATGAATTTCATGAAATGGCATCTGTGGCTTCTCAGTTGATAGAGGAAGTCACTGCACATGCGCAAAGTGACAGTCTGGAGAATATGCGAGAGACATGCGCAGACGGTACTTACTTTCTGAATGACCTACATATGTTCAGAATTGAACATGCCAGAAGGCTTTGAACTTCATCTCAGACACCACTCTAGATTGTGTGAAAGGACCAGGCCTGAGGGACTGTACAAGCATCAAATGTCACAGTGAGAATTAGGATTTCTTGCAGAACCTTACCCTTCTGTCCAGTTCCAAACCAGGCTCCAAGTACCACAAGATCTGCACTGTCGGCCATTGCACCCCCATATAAATAATCCTTTTTGACCTTCAGCCAGTGCCTCTTCCCAGGTTCATATATACTCTGCAATACAGACATAAACTGTGTGAAACACAATAAAATTAACAAATATGGGTTCTTGGCAAAAAAGAAGAAATATAATATGCAATTTAGATAATGACAGCAAAAATCTATTCTTGTACACTGCATTTAACGTTAACACTCACATTCACGTCTGAATGACTTTTGACGGTTACTGCATTGTGTGATCTTTTTCAGTTCATGCAGAAACGGTTTAGGCTAGTACTTTTAACCTCTCCTGTGATACAGACGTACATACATGTCTTTTCATTCATCTTGATTTCAAACTGGCATAAAAAAGAAAGAAAGGATGAAAAAAAGAAAGGGAGGAAGAAACACAGAATATAAGAGTTAATATAGATCGTAAGCACTTCCACCAAAATTCCCTTTACAACCCGCAGTCAACATCCCTCGATCTGACACTATGTAACTGATGTAGATGGTAAAACATCATTAAATATATCCTCATACATGTTTAATTCCCCTCAGTCACTAATGCCAAGTACAGTAGAACGTTCTGAAAATGGAATGTTTTGTGAGACCAACTTGATGCAGCAATTGTGATTTATTAATCAACCATTAGCTCAACATGTTTCAGGCACCATCATGCCCATCTTCAGAAGCGCGAGGCCGTATATTACTGCATACGGTTTTCAGCACTTAATGTGCTGGCTGGAGTCTTGTGAAGCCGGGAGGCACGTCGTGTGCACAGTGTAGAGGCTGTTGTTTGACTCAAATCATTTCATATTAAGGATGCACGGTCACACGAACATCAAATTCTGAAAATGGATTCTTTGTGTCCTGTTCCCATGTGATTGCTGTGACTCTATGTTACTGGTATGTTTTATTCTGAAACTAAAAATCTGGTATAATTTTGAACTTCCACAATCATTTAAATACGCCAATTTTTGTGCAGATAATGATACAAAATCTTCTAGTTTTGGTGCACGTGATACAGCCAGTTCTTCCACACTGCAAATTAAACATAACGTGTTGAGTGTACTAAATACAAACTGGATATTATAAAATTACTTTTTCCCTCTTCAAGTTTTTATTCACTTAATGAATGATACATGTTTGTAATATAAATTAACACACAAAAAGTGCCAATAATATAATGAACTGCACAGAAAAGTTGTGGGTCATTTTCGTGTTTTCAAAAACACTATCCCCTAAAACTTCAATTCTCACTGAGGCTATCATGACATGATTTTGTCATAATGCAGTGCTCAACAAGAACACAACTAATATGTTAAAGGAGAACAGACAGTACATTTGTAATTTTTTTCCATGCACAAGGCTTTTAGAGAATGTGGTTGGTATAAGCCATCCCTGTACAGGGCTGGACAGGGCCTTAGAGCTCCAGGAGGCTCAGGTTCCCGGAATTTCTAGACAATCAGCACATGAAGGTGGCAAAGTTGTCAGCCCTATGCACTGGCTGCCTGTACCCCGCAGGGGATATCCCTGGTACTTATTTCTGCTAGAGGCTGAGTTGACCCCAGGTCCATGGTGCGGCCGGAAGGATTATGTCAATGAAAAATCCCAATGACATGACCTTCTGCTTTGTAGGGCAGAGCCTCAACCAACTGCACCACCACAAATGCCCATCTCGTTGGTAAATGAACACATTACAGTAGTTTCACTCCTGTGATGTTAAAATAGACAGCTACTATACAACACTGTCAGCACCTCAGCTTATATAGCGTCATTTGGTAGGATGACTAGTGAATAATGAATTGGAAAGGATGTGGAAGGAAGTGGTCCTGGCAAAATTATTGTACTAAGCTGGTATTTACTGGGAGGAGCTGAGGAAAACAATGCAAAATATCAGTCTGGATACCCAGGCTATGGATCTGAACATGGGACCTTGCCAGTAAAAAGCAAGAGTGCTAACTAACTGAATGTGACACCGAATCACGAAGTGCCATCTGTACACTTGGCTCATTCTCTGGTGCCAGATGCCAGGTGTAACGAGCCACAGTCCAACTGAGTTCTGCACTTACCATTAAATCCTTCAGCACTAACCCTTCTAAGCCAAGTTTCAAAACTTTTGTAATCATATTTTCCAAGTCTTTTGGGTCCTGAAAAGAAAGAGACGGAACTTTTAAACATTTTGAATCAAACAGCAATCGGCTTAAAAATATGGTGAACTAATGAAATCATTAATCCTCTGGTGATTACCCCCTTTTGACATACATATTTCATCTGAACAATATTCGAAAGCTCAGTTCAACATTGTTACCACGAACTCATATCTCACACTGCACACCACTTGGAAGACTTCTCCGAATGGCACTCTGTGTGCCCTTGCAGCTATCATTCAATGGCAGCAAGTTCCTGTAGTTGCAGAGTTGTGTTGCCTTTATATTTCCATTGGTTTCAATAAAATTCATTCTTTAGTCAAAGAAATATAAACAAACAGCTCAGGTTGAAGAAATCCAACGAGACGCAACACTATGCAGATATTTATTTACTGCTAAATTACCCTACATATTTCGGGCATCCATCGCGCCCGTAATCAGGAGTACATAAAACTGTAGTTGCAGCCTCTGGTACAGATCATACTGTCTGGTGAGCAAGCAAGCTAATTTAGCAGTAAATAAATATCTGCATACTGTTGCATCTCGTTGGATTTCTTCAACCTAGAATTCTGATGCATGGAACCACAAATATAAAAAAAATGGCTCAGGGTTACCTTCTGTTAATGACAAGATGAAATATTGAAAAATTGTAAGTAAAAAATAAAAAGTGTAAAGTAGTCTCATTACAGGCCTGGAGTGGCGCAGAGGGTTTCAGGAAGTTAAGGTTCCCAGATTTCATGACAACAGCACAGGATGGTGGTAAGGTTGTCAGCCTTACGCACAGCCCACCTTTACCCCCAGAGAATGCTCGTGGTACTCATTTCTGTTAGAGGCTGAGTCGAGAAAAAATGTAAGTACAAAATTCAAATATTTGACACACTTGGTGTAGTTGTTTGGGCAGAGAAGACAATCACATCTTGGATATAATGTGAAGTGACAAATGGCTGTTGTCACTAACGTCTCTGATGCTGGAACTACATGCACTTACGTGAATTTCTTCCATTTCAGAAAATATTATACGATTTGGAACTTCTTTCATATTCTGCTCCAGTATTCTTCTTCTTTCTTTCACTGGCCTGCAAAAAATATAACACACAATAAATGTCTACTACCAGAAAACATCGAAGTATCACAATATATTATCCAAAATTAATAATTTTCTTAAAACATCCAAGAGTCTGATGCTACAATTTAGACATCCCTCCATTATTAACTCACTTCTGGGAATCTTGAGATAAGACAATGGGAACTCAGTCACAGGACTGCAAGTTCAGTCCCCATTCAGTCCTATGTGGAGTTACATATACTGTGTATGGTCACAGGCTGAAATAATCATCTCCTAACAAAGAAGAACCTTTCAAAATGTGAAGAAACATTAGGACCCACAACTGATTTGAAACCCCCTTAAGATGTATGTCTGCTCTGTCAATTGTCACTCTACTGATGACCCTATCACCTGGGCTAACTATCCACTATATGGGCACACTGACCACAGAAATAGATTCTGCACCAATGGCTAGATAGGAAGAGGCCAGACATGACAACAGTGACCACATTTGAAAGCACTAGGAAAACTATCATAGATCAAAACAACACACACACACACACACATATTTTAAACTTACTTTCCAAGAAGCACTTCACCATTGTAATAAATGCAGTCAAAGACAATGAGGCATACATTTGCATCCTGAAAGGCACTTTTCTGGAACATAAATAATGCTCATTAATGACAAGACAATAGAAATGACAGTGCACAGTACACATTGCCAAGTATTTAATTTGTTTATTTAATTAACATACTTTCTAAGTATTAAGAAACCTGGTAACATTCTTCTTATTGCAATATCAGTGTACTATTACAATAGGCCAATAAAGAGCTTCTGGACTTTGTTATGTCATCTCAATGTACCAAAAAGAACACATTCCAGACATTGGACCTGTTTCCAAATTCAAGCAAAAAAAATGAGGAAATGCATACTTAGATGGGTTCAATATTTCCAGCTGGTCTGAGTTACAGGACATGACCTTGCTTGTTCAGTGATTAACCTCTGAACGACCTGGTTGGTGTTTACATTTTAGAGCATGGTTTATGTAAAACATTTTATTAGAAAAGAAAAAATTAAAATTTTGAAACAAACAGCATTTTGTGGTAGATTAAACAGAGATTATGCAGCATTTGACATTATGAGGACCATGCATCATGATATATTCTTATAACAAAATCAACGAGAAGAACAAATTTCTCAAATTTATTTTTGGAATAGGACTCTACATGTTTCAGACAGTATCTCTGTCCATCATCAGGAGTCTAGCACTGTACACACAGCAATACGTATAGGTCATACAGGTTATGCTGACTGCTTGCTAGCGGGATCAGGAGTCAGCATATCCTGTACGTATTGCTGTGTGTACAGTGCTAGACTGCTGATGATGGACAGAGATACTGTCTGCAAC
>Ga0136643_10010665_pt1 | contig 13578 bp, 6 predicted proteins | sample TergutLab28metaG_FD_96883 | JGI IMG/M metagenome (GOLD analysis project Ga0136643, IMG submission 96883) | Labiotermes labralis P1 segment gut microbial communities from Petit-Saut dam, French Guiana - Lab288 P1 (version 3) (version 3) | ecosystem: Host-associated > Arthropoda: Insects >...
ATATAAACCAAAAGGACGAAGGAACATAGGACGACCGAGGAAGAGATGGAGGGACCAACTTCATCTTGAGGATCAAGGAACAGGAAACACACCTAACCCTTCAGGAACATGATGATGATGAACAGAAAGATTTTGGGCGCCTAATTATCAAGGAAGATAAAGGGAAATTCAATAACCGATTGTGATGTTTTTAAAGTTAATAACCCGTATAAGGGACGTCCGTTGTAATTGGCTACGCCGCCGCAGCTTGGGCTTCATCATGGTTTGGTGTCGAAGCATAAACGTTTCAGAGTAACCTTACACCAATTGCCGGTACATTGCAGTTAACGTATCAAGAAACTTGTGAGTCAGGAAGTGAGGAAAGACGAAGGAAGATAATATTCGATGGCCTAGCCAGGCGAATACTCTCCATTCTCGGTCCGCATTCCATAAATATCTTAGTGTCAAGATAAGGGAACTTCTATGTACGTGTGTGGAATGTAGCGGGTGGTAGTAGTATGTATCATCACCGCCAGAGTGCAGCAAAGGGAGGAAATGATTTGGATTTTTCTTTGTGTGTGTGTGTGTGTGTGTGTGTGTGCGTGTGTGCGAGAGAGAGATAGAGAGAGAACTGTTAAATTCAAACTGCTTCCCAAATAAACATTATGTATGAATGTCTTGTTGCTCTACGTGTGTATAAAATAACTAACTATTAAATTATATTTCTTCCAGCTGTGATTTAATACTTACTTAACAAATGAAGATACAGAGATTGTTATTTGAACAGATTGTACAAGTTGTTACGCCATTAGAGTGCAGTGTAAGAGGGCTGTCTTAGTGTAGTAGGTATTTGGTGTAGTGTGATTCATTTCGTTATATCTTACCATTTTGAGAGGTACGTAAAATGTAACAGTACGATCCACCATATCGGGAAATGGCGTAAGATATCAGAAACATAACTGCGCTTTGTCAGTAGATTTTTCCCCCCGACATGTCGGGGTTGACACAAGTCATCTTATCGACTTGACTATTGTGTGTTGGCATGTTCAAGTAGATACACATTTCAGACTTTTGTTTCTAAGCTGTTTGTGTTGACTCATAAAACATGCCAGATATTCAGAAGTAACTCAATAAATCATTTCTGAATAAGTAGGTTTTGTTGTATTCATTGAACACGAATTATTGCTGTCGGTGGATTTTAAGGCAGGTTTTGTTGCAGATATACCGTATGCAGGGTATGAGGCTTAAATACGGAGATAACAGGAACGACTGGAAGTGTTGTTTCTGCTGCCATGTGAGGACTGGAACCATTTTCTTAGGAATATGGCATCTTGTAAGTTGTTTTGTTTGTTAACTAAATTTGGGTTGTCAAGTTTGATGATAATTGACATCACCCTTTCGGTTTAGAATGGAGGGGGCTGTTCTGCCTGTTTGGAGAATTGGTCAGTACACCCATCTAGGTTGCCCTGTTTTCCACTATTCTCATAGATGATGGTTGCTGTTTTAGGTAGCTTTGTATCTAGCATTTGTAGTTAGTTTTGTACTGTACGATTATTTTACATATACAGTAGACCCTCAGTTTTATGCCTTTCCTGCTTATGTATATCTTGAGTTAATGTGCTTTTGTACATACTTTAGCAGAAAAACTCTTTCCTGTTAAGTGTCTTTACATGACAGAGCACTGCTGTGGAAATAAGCAGTGAGAAAGACTGTTGTGATGTTTGGTGTGAATTTGTATACTTACTGACTGAGGGTTCAGGGATTTATTAATATTTGTTTCTGTATTGGGTTGTTAGGAAAGAAAAGTGTTAAGCTGAGTGTGAGTCACTGTTTTTATAACAAATGTTAGGGTGCATCTCCCTCCTGCATTGTGGCTTCATCCCAACCACCATTTTGTTTTCCCATAGCTCACTTCACTTCTCATATACAATCTTGAGGCCAGATTTGAAAGCACCTTCAGTACAATAAAGTTATTTGTCTGGTATGGCTGGGGAACAGGGTGTTTCAGTAGATCAGTTTTACTGACAGATGGGATGATGACTATATAAACCATTTTTTATGTGGACTGTGATGGCTTTAAGTAAAGTACAATAAAGTATATTTAAAAAACACTGCAGACCATAGAATTTACAGCAGAATGTTTGCTTCCTCTTAGAGGTCCCAAGGGCTGTTCCTTGTAACTTTTTGTGGGCTCTCCTTTGTAATGACACTGTATCTTCAGTTGTGCCCTGATCCCTGGGTTGAATGAGGCAGGTTATGTTTGGTGATAAGTAACAAGTATAAATATTTCCATGGAAACCATTTGTGATTTATGGGCCAGGGTAGTTTATTTAGTATAGCAACGTGCTATGGGCTGGATGGTCTGTGGATCAAGTTTCGGCCTAGCCAGCCTCCTGTACAATGGGTACCAGGTCTCTTTCTGTTGCGTGGCATTGACCATCCACCACCATCTAGTGCCAGTGTTAAAGAAAAAGTAGGGCTGTACCTCTTCTGCACCTGTGGGGCTTCATAGCTGGTTCCAGGGTGCAATTTGCCGGTTGTGATTCAGGTGGGTGTGCTGTTCAATTCTGTGACAGTAGAATGCACTTGCAGTTTGGGGCTTGCATTTTCTAAGATTCTAATTAACTTCCGGAGCAAACACACAATTTGACCAACCCAGAAACATTTCTGTATCCCTCTAAAAGGTTTTCTGAGCCATATAATAGAACAGTAATTGAAAAATTCAATTAAACATCTTAGGTTAGTTGTATTTCCCAGTAACTAACAGCTAACCTTTGTATGTCTGCAGCATTTGCACATGTAAGAACATGATCTCATGCTTTGTGATAGCAGTATTGTGAAACTGTAATATAGTTTGATGTGAGAGATGAAATGTGAAGTGTAAGAAGAAATATTTTGATTTACATTGTGGGATACAATAGGATTGCTCACACTGACAATCACAGTATAACACATATAACAATATTTATTATGATCTTAAAGTCATACAGTTTGGTGTCGTATGAATTGCGGCCCAATTGCCGTGATTTAGTTTGTGTATGCTACAGGGTTTTCCCCAGTGATGATGGCTGCGGTGTAGGGCAGGGCTGCTGTGTAGTGAAGAAGCGTCTGGTCGGCCGTCAGTTGGCCGCGAGGTGCATAGCAAGGAGGTCTCCGGCCAGATGGCAAGCACCCAGTCCACTCTGTAGGTGCCTCAGTGATGTTAGTGTCAAACAACGTTACTCCCTTCTGAAGCGTCATGGACAGTAGTACTCCTTTTGGTGTTGCAGACATATATACTCCTTATGTCGCAGACATATATACTCCTTCTGATGTACAGACAACAAATTACTCCTTGATGTATCATAGCTGGCTGTTCCCTCTTGATGTTTCAGAGCTGCTATTCTTATCTTGATGTGTCTTCTTCCTGTTTTGAGCATTGATTAATACTCAGCTTGGAAAGGTGGCCTCTTTTATACAGACCTTTGCTGGTTTCTCTGGTCTGCTGTTGGTTAGTTGAAGAGTTGTGGGCGTGGTCGAAAAGGGCCATTTTGCTAGTGTCGTTAAGGTGCTTTGGTAGGTTAGGGATGGGTGATTAGAGACAGAGTTAGAGGGAGCAAGAGAGCGTTGCTGTGATGTATAGTGGAGTGGTAGTTGTGGTCTGATTTGGTGTGTGGATCAGAGACTAGAGAGGAGTTTTGCTGTGAGCGAAAACAGAGAACTGAATATGCTGTATGGTTAAGCGACTTTTCTGGGTCGATGCGTGGAGCGGTGTGCAGACAGAGAAAGGAGAGCTGTGAGGAGAAACGGAGAACTGAACTGAGGAAAGAGTTGCACTGTCACATGGTGTTCCCACAACATTCATATTCTAGTATTAAGAAAATTTAATGGTTGAACCTGTAGATGCAAGAACTTCAATATGGAATTTTGCTGGAAGAAACTCTCCCTTGAAGACCACAAATCACACCTATGTGTATAGTCCATTCTTAAATGGGTTTTCAGAAGAATTCATTGCTGTATGAGTCATAAAACATGACTGTCTTATCTTCTGTATGTGACACAACTGTGTTTGAACATATCTGTGTTACTGTTCTGCATTAAACTTAAGGAAAGCAAGCATATATTTTAGTTGTTTTCTTTGTCACTGCATGTTCCTTGTGTTCCTTTATGGCTGATGCATTATAGCACACTTAACTGAGTGGAATTTTTTTTTTTTTCCTTCTACACTGTTTTTTAAAATATATCAAAATACAGAATATTTAAGTTAAAAATTACAGATCCTGACAACGTCTGTGTTGTGCTATTCACATATTTTGATTTTTGGGTCAGGGTATACTTAATTACTCCATGGAACAGAGTCCTTCTTGAGAAGCTAACCAGTTTTCAGCTAGTCAAGAAATTCCCTGCATTTCAACCCAAGGTTCATTACTGCTTTCATGTGTGCCCACTACTTTTCCCTATCCTGAGCCAGCTCAATCCACATCCCACTTCATGAAGTTCCATCTTAATATTATCCTCCCATCTATGCCTGCTTCTCCCACGTCATCTCTTTTCCTCAGATTTCCTCAACCAAAACCCTGTGTATGCCTCTCTCCCCTCCCCCATATGCACTACATGCACCACCCATCTCATTTTTAATGATTTTTATCATCCAAACAGTGTTGGGTGAGGAGTACACATCATTAAGCTCCTCATAATGTAGTTTTCTCCACACCCATGTTACCTTGTCTCTCTTAGGCTCAAATATTCTCCTCAAACACCCTCAGCCTACGTTCTTCCCTTCATGTGAGCAACAACAGGTAAAATTATAGTTCTTTATATCTTAATCTTCAAATTTTTGGATATCAAACTGGAAGACGAGATTCTGCACTGAATTATAGCAAGCATTCACTGACTTCAGTCTGCTCTCATTTTTTCCTGACTAGAATTCTGATTTGTTAAGATTGTTACCAAATATTTGAACTGTTCCACCCTTTCAAGGGAACTATTATCAGTCTTTATGTTGTGACTCCATCCTGAATTCTGATCTTGAAAAATGACCATGTACTTAGTCTTATCAGCATTTACGTCTAGTCGAGTCTCCTTACTAGTGGCTACTAAAGCTTTTGCGTTTTTCTTTATAGTATGTACACTTCCTCCCAATATATTAACATCAACATAAACCAGAAGCTGATGTGTATCATTTAATTTCAGTTCATCCAGGTTTACCTGAACCTAATGGCATACTCTGAAGCGAAGTTGAAAACAATGGGAATAAAGCATCTCATTGTTTCAAACCATTCCTAATAGGAAACATGTCAGACAGATGCTTGCCTACCCAGACTCTGCTATAGGTTTCATTCAAATATATTTTTATTTGCCTTACCAGTTTCATGGGGATTCACTGCTCATTGAGAATATTATACAAGACCTCCCTCCTAAGTGAATCATATGCTTTCTTGAAGTCTCTAAAGAGCTGATTCACTGCTTCATTGTATTCCCGTTTTTTCTCAAGTATTTGATGAATGCAGAATATATTTTCAGTAGTTGACCTGTTGCGTCAAAATCCACATTGATGATCCCCAATAATTTCCTCTGCATGTGGAGTTAACCTTGAGAGCAGGATGTTGGATAAAATTTTGTACCTAGTTGGCAAAAGTGATATTTCTCTATAATTACTACAATCTTTCTTATCATCCTTCTTATAGATAGACACAATGTTCGACTTCTTCCACTCCTCAGGCAATTCCTCCTTATTCCAAATAGAAATAATAAGTTTATGGATCTCATACCAAATTGTTCTACCCATTTACTTTAACCACTTCTGCTGGGATTATATCAATACATAGTGATTTGTGACTTTTTAGCTTTTCAATAGCCAACTCACCCTCAGAGGCACGGCTCAGGCACTAGTGGTTCTGCTGTTTGTATTTCTGTCTGCCTAACATCATTAACCACATATACTTTCAATAGCTGAGAGAAGTGGTTCCTCTACATAGCCAAAATACTGTGGGAGTCTGTAACCAAATCACCCTTCTCATCCTTCACTGTGTTACTTTTACGATGGTAACCCTTCTTAAAGTCATTGATGCCTCAATACAAGTCTTTGATATTGTTTATTTTGCTGTTTCAGGTTCATCAGTTTTAGCTGTCGTATATTCTTATTTCTGTTCCTGAAATGTCTGCTAGCTTCATGTCTTGCATTATTTAGATTACCTATGTTGCTTTGGTTTGGATCTTGTGACTACTGCATTTTAGCCTGTTTCCTTTGATCTAAAAAATGTGAACATTCTTCTTCAAACCATCGTGTGTTCTGCTTCATTGTATACAGACCAAGACACTCTTTAGCTGAGGTTTTTATATTCTGTTTAATGTACTTCCAAGCCCTATTTATGTCCTTACTCTCACTTAAGTTCTTCAGAGCTGCAGTCCTGTTCGAGATCTTAATCTGATACTGTTTCCTAACATACAGCTCATTTAGCTTCCTGAGATTAAATCTTTCCACCTCAAACTTGTGTCGCTTGTTTACTTACTGCCAGTCTTTCCCTAAATTTTGCAACCACCAGATAGTTATCATTATCACAGTCAGCTCCCCTGACGGATCGTACGTCGAGTACACTCGTATTCCATCTCCTATCTATCAATATGTGATCAGTCTGGTTGTGAGTCTTTGATCAGGAGAGGTCCAGGTGTACTTATGAATGTTTTGGTGCAGGAACATCACGCTTTTAACAACTACATTTTTTTGATGTGGCAAAGTTTGCGATTCTAACATCATTATCATTACTATCCTGATGTAGACTCTCATTCCCAGTTGTTGGTTTGAAAATATTCTGTCTCCCTACTTTTGCATTAAAATCTCCTAATAGAATTTTTGTATGGTACTTAGGAAAATGATAAAAATCCTGCTCTAATTCCTAATGAAAACTGTCTTTGGAACCATCATTTTTCTCCTCACTTGTTGCATGCACATTCAGAACAATGACATTACATCAGCGAACTCTCAGAACTATATACGACACCCCATCACAAATTTTGCTCTGTTACCTGCTGATACTATTCTGTGGTGTACAAAAACCCTGTTCCCGATTGATGATTTTCATTTCCCTTTCCATAGAAATGTTATCCCCTGCTTTTATCGTGCCCCCTTTGCCCCACCTAACCTTCTGTACACCAACTAAATCTTAACTTAAATCTTGCTAATTCCCTGGCTGCTGCTGTAAGTGAATCTGCCTTATACAGGTTTCTAACAATCCAAGTACCAAATCTCATATCCCTTTCTCGTTGCTTAGGTCATACCAAACTATCAGTCCAGGTCCAAGGCTTTCTGTGTGAAAATTTTGTAACAAGATAAGTTTTTTTATGGTGAGGAGATGTTAGCACCTCACCCAACCCCCAAGCTGGAGGACCACTCCTTGTCGGCTGCCTGCAACTGCTTATTCTATGTATTCGTAGCTACCCACCATATTGGAGGCCATTCCTCCATCTGCAACCTGAGGACACACCATGCCATGGTGACAAGGACCCACTTATCATGGGGTCATAGGATATGGAAGTTCTAAATATAATTGATGAGATTTTGTTTGAGCTTTGTAGAAAATAGGGGTTACACCCACCAGTAGGATTCAAAATTAATGTTCCTGTGAAATGTAAGTCAAGTGTGTATCTGCAGGACTAAATTTCAGTGAAACATATTCAGTATTTTTGGAGATCACAAGCTGAATCAAGTCATGTTGATTCAAATCCAGGTGAGTCATGCAGGATTTGTGGTGGACAAAGTGACACTGGGACAGGTTTTTCTCCAAGAACTTTGTTTTCCCCTTTCAGTGTTATTCCACCAGTGCTCTGCATGCATTCATTGGTTTGTAACCAATGCTTTATATTCTTAGCAGTTGACACTTTTGTTAAACAGTATTTGAAAAGAACACAAGATGAATATGCATAAGTTCTTGAAGCGTGAAGGTTGTCAGAATAATATTTAAAACTTAAATTCCTGCTTCAAAGAAAATGCAGTGTTTTCATTAGAAATTTCAGTTTTTTGTGGTACTGGGAAGATAATTGTTATTTATTTTGAGAGTAAAGCCAAATATGTATATACGTACATGGCAAATACATTGTGGAAAAAAAAAAGCAATGTTTTTGAATGTTGAATCATGTGGCAGATGTTGTTAGCATTGTGCTTTAAAAGGTGAAGTTGCTGATTCAGTTGTTTGTTTGTCTGTAGTGTATGTAGTGATGCTCACAGTAACTTTGACTGTATCATAAAACGATTTGGTCGTAGTGAATAATTAACTGAAAGGATGTGGTCATGGCATAATTGAGGGTCCTGCCCTGGCATGTGCATGGAGGGATTGGGTAAACCACAGACAGCAGCAGGTGAGATAATGTGCTGGCTGAGGTTTGAACTGCGTGTCTCCCAAATACAAGTCAGTGGTGTTACTTTTTGTGTGTCCTTCTCCAGTACTTTTTTGTAATGTGTTACGTACAGGAGTCGAAGTTGAGGGCATCTGTCACCAAAACAACAAAACGAATAGGAGTACTTAGATATAGGGTATTTCAGAGGCTTGAGCTGTCCCTAGCGAAAGATCATGACTGATTCTATTATAATTGGTATCTGTATTTACCATCAAAAGTGACAATATCTGATGTTGGAAAATGTAATTTTTTTTACCCACATAATTTCATCTGTTATTTCGAAATTGCAGGGGGTTCATATTAGTGTGTCTTCTAAAGCAGCTTGTCGGTATCTTTACATGAAAAAATCTTCTTGAAAGTATCATTAGAATTTCCAAAGCTGTTAAATTAGTCCTTGTATTGTTTTCTTTCTTCTTTTGCTCTTTTGTTTGTTCTTGTGCTCCTCGTGTTTTGTTTGATTGTTACCTCTTATGCATGTTCTCCTGCCTTTGTTGCTGTTATTCTTATTGGTAAATCATTTGTGGGTATATGGATCACTTTGAAGGAACACAGGTCTCCAACAAGGGCTGGGTGTATTTTATGGTACCAAGCAAATAAATGTGTAGTGCCCAGGTACTATCCACATGCAACATATCATATAGTGTGTGCACTGTGATACTATATTGATGCCTGTCATTTGAAATTGTGAAAATGGTTGTGCATATTTCAGGTTTGCATAAATTCACAAATGATGGCAATTGTATCACTTTCAGATGATTCATGTACTGGCATTGTCGGTGATAGCTGTGGTGCTTCGTCACCCAGAAATGGTAGAAGACACGGCAATGGGTCCTGTGTTACCAACACCACTGAGTGAAGTGGAAGAACCATTTGTGGAGGCCAGAAATCCAAATTTTGGTCCCATTATAGAACTAAGAATGCAGCCTCAGCAATCTGATGACACCAGCAGACAGTCAAGCTTTTCCGCAGCCCATGGATATCATGACATCTTTACCCACCGCAGCCTGAATCGCCGTGAGTTTTGTTCTATTGGTAACACAGGATGTACGTCCCCTAACCTTTAAAGTACTTGGCATTTTAAGGCCTGTATCACCTTCCGGCACAGTTTTAGTGCCAACTCAGTACTGTTCAATCTCATTTCATCCATGGTTGGGCCAGCTAGGAAAACCACTGCTTTGGCTTTCAAGACAAAGTGGTTGTTTAAGTTGGCCAGGTAGCTCAGTCAGTATAGTGACTGACTACGGGGTGGATGGTCCGGGATCGAATCCCGGTGGGGACAAGATTTTTCGCCCATCCAGACCGCCTCTGGGGCCCACCCATCCTCCTGTAAAATGGGTACTGGGTGTTTCCCAGGGGTAAAGTGCGGTCAGGGCGTGCTGCTGACCACTCACCCCCTTCTAGTGCCGCGGTCATGGAAGAGTAGAGCTATACCTCTACCCACCCTCTGGGCCACACCGGGCCTGTAACAGCATCACTTTACCTTAGTGGTTGTTTAAAGATTAACATGAGAGCAGTAGCTTCTTTTAATGGTTTTGCCTTGCATGTAGTGTGAATCCATATTGGAATAGTACAAAATCAGGCTTACAGTTTTTCAAGTACATATAAATACGTGGAGGATGTGTCACCACAAGCTCAAAATGTGTGCATCAGTGATTGCCTGTATTACCGAAGCAAAAGTTAATCAGCTGTCTGATAGTTCATAGTAATTATAAAATACAAAAGTAACATAGTGAAATGTGGGGATCCCAGCACTGGCTGTAGTTTTTGCAGCATATGGGCTGTGCATGTTTTTTCATCAGTGTAGCATCCATGTGAGTGACCTTTCATCTCCTGTAGTGTAAAGAGAACAAAACAAGCTGGAATGCAAGATGACTGTCTTCAGGGATGTGATGCTGTGTTATTTGTTTACCAGTTAAAAATAGTTCTTTATTGCGTAGAGGTCCCTAAATGCTAAGGTGGGAGGGATTGTACCAAGTATCACTTCCTAACCTGGTAACCGTGAAGTGTTCGCCACATCCACATATATTTATGACCTTGTCCCCCTTTTCTTTTGGTCCAAAATTTCGGTCAAAAAAAGGTGCATGAACTTTACACATATCAGTCTGTGTCTGCCCAACACCATGGCTGTGTAACATGAACTTGCTAACATATTTGACTTGATATTGATCTCACTAATTTGTAACAGCCATACGCACATGTACAAGATGTGAGTTATTTTAATAAAAATGTGGAGTTTGCATGTGTAAGAGAGAGAGGTTTCAAAGCAGACTTTGTAAAGCATAGAATTTATACATTTAAAATGAGTAATGCAACCAGCTTTCAGAACAAAGTATTTTATTGTCTCTGCACACTAGATACAAATACAGCGGAGCCCACATTTCATGTTGTCTAGTTATGATCTCCCATAATTTCATGTTCTTCTTCATTTTGTGATGTGTACAGGCCTGTAGACATTCGGTATGCCGGAGTGGTGTGTTCTCCTTCACATGAGTGGAGATTTACTTGTGAAAGTAATACTTAGCATTATGTACCTACTTTGTGTGTGCAGAGGACATGAATGTTGGTGTGGTTGTGACATTCTGCACATTTGCCATAACTCTGCTTATGGTGTTTGGTGCTGTGAAAGGCAAGCCGTCTTACCTGATGCCATTTTTTTGCCTCCAAGTCTTCGACTTCTGTATCGCAAGGTAAGAGATGATGCCACCTAGGTCACCGATGTGCAGATTTTAAATTTTTGTTCATACTAGTGGTAAACTAGTATAGATGGAAATAGTGGTGAATCCAGATTTGAAGGTGAGGTCTAGTGGAAGGGTAATTGGAAGGCTTTTATGTGTCAGCCAGACCTGACAGGGTCAGATTCCCCATTAATGGAAATGTCTGCACACACACAAACACATTTAATTTTATGCATGCCTTGGTCTGTGTTGATGTTGGAATATTGTTTATGATGTGGCCCATCTTTGTATTGCCATCTGATACCCACCAAAAAGTAAATACATTGTAACTGCCACAGAACTCTAGAGGTACTGTTTTACATGCTGGTACAGAATTTGCTTCTGTGATTGCGTTGATAGCTGCACAAGAACTTTCTGAAGTTTTGAAATAAATTGTATTTTATCCTTGTTCATTATTTTTTAAATTGCAAGAAGAGTGTTAGAGCAGAAAGGGTACGTTATTCAGTTGCTTGAGGACTTTAACTCATCTGGAAAGAAGATTAAAGTATGTTTGTGTGAACATAGCAGTGAGGTCCTTAGTCCTGTATAGGTGGACCCTCCTCTACCTTCATGAATGTATCTTCCTTCATTTTTACTGTGTTTACTTAAACCATTAAAACAGTTTCATATTAAATGAGTCTGTTTAATTCAGTATGAGTGAAACCATATCATTCTGTATCCTTAATTTGCTGCATAACTCTATGAATGAAATGTCTAATCATTTTACAAGGAATTTTCTTGCTTTATTGAACTTAAAGTTAATTTTGCTCTTGGTAATTTTCCCGAATACTTGCTGGGACGTCATATGCATAAATATGAACATACACAGTTTCTGCAAATGTATCTGTTTTCAGACAGTGTTTTACATGAAATATTGGTGTGGGTTCTCTGTGTGTGAGTATACTGTTTCTACTGAATTAGGGTGAGTCAGTAAATAAGGATACAAGCTCAGAAGGTCATTATTATAAACTGTAAAGTTAAAACAAATTGTACAATTTTTCTTCATGATCCCCTTCTTTTGTGATGTCCTTGGTCGTCTGGTCCAACTTTAACATATGCCTGTAGAAGGAAAATCTTTGTTTTGTGCCTTCAAGAATTCTTACACCATTTTCAGAACTTTTGTCATTTGGAAAATATTTGCCTCCTAGACATCTTTTGTTGGCCCAGACAGAAATTAATTGCATGTTCATTTATCTAAGCTGTATGGTAGATGTCTTATTACTTCTGAATAGTTAGTCGAGCATCGGAATCATGCTGGCCAGTGTGGGTCTGAGCATTGTTGTGCTGAAAGATTACTTCTTGTGAGAGCCTTCCTGATCTTTTGAATTGAATTGTGTGCTTTGGCTTGTCCTGTAACATTTCACTCTACCAGACACTGTATTGTTTCCCCTTTCAGCGGAAAGTGAGCAAGCACAGGTCAATCATAATTCCAAAAAACGGTCACCATCAGCTTAGCTGCAGATAGTTAGGCCTTAAATTTCTTCAGTTTCAGAGATTGCAGTTGTTACCATTAGTCAATTGAGCTTTGTTTTCCAGGTTTTTGTGTCATGTTAACAGAGAATATTCTTGTCAGAAATATGTTGTCTTTATTTCCATATCCAAACATTGAATCCAGGCTTCTTTATGCTTGAGTTTGTGTCCTCTCTTGAGTTGTTTTGGTACTCACACACGTTTGATTCGTTTGTTGTCACCATCAATCAAGTTAGCCAATTTAGTCTTGGTATCAAGTTTGAGACATTTTCTGCATTTGTAACACATCTGTTCTTCTTATCATATCAGCTGCATTTTGGACTGTTGCTGACTGTTTTTGGTATTGTTGACCGTCTTGAATGTTGCTCACCTGTGGGAACTCTTGATTCATTGTGGAGGTCATTTATGTACTTGCTTACATTTTACCAGTGGACACAGCTGTCTCCATACTGTACAGGGATGCTTTCGTGAATCAGCACTGGGGGTAGGGGTATAATATTGGTGATGATGGTGGTGATAGTGTGGAGGTGGTTGAGGAGGAGGAGGATGAGGCACAACTGCAGCACAAAGAATCAAGTTAAAGGTAAAGCAATCCCAGTACAGGCCTGAACAGGTCCCAAGGGCTGCAGGTTGAGGATCCCAGAATTTCTAGACACTCTTTACATGAAGGTGGTAAGGTTGTCTGTCCTACACACCGGCTGCCTTTATCCCATAGGTATATGTCTGCTACTGATATCTGTCAGAGGCTGAGTAGAACCCTCAGCTAAAGTGCAGCCGGAAGGATTAAGTCAGTGAAAAATCAAACATGAACTTATGGCTTGTAGCCCAGTGCCTCAACCAGCTGTGCATTTTACGAGGGGCGGCTGATAAGTAATGCACACAGTGAAATATTTTGCTGACGGAGCAAAGTAGCGATGCTCGCGCAGTGTGTCCTTGTAGCCACAACCCTCCTGCACAGCGGTGCAAAGTTTCATTCCTTTCTCTACACCGGTTCTAAAACAGTGCGTGTTAACATGGAGTCGTGTTATGGTGGTATGTCAAC
>Ga0136643_10010670_pt1 | contig 13575 bp, 11 predicted proteins | sample TergutLab28metaG_FD_96883 | JGI IMG/M metagenome (GOLD analysis project Ga0136643, IMG submission 96883) | Labiotermes labralis P1 segment gut microbial communities from Petit-Saut dam, French Guiana - Lab288 P1 (version 3) (version 3) | ecosystem: Host-associated > Arthropoda: Insects >...
GAGAAAGGATGGGTGACTTCTTTTGATGGGAATTTGAATTAAAGGTGAAATTCTAATTTATCAAAAAAAAAAGATTAAAGGGAAAATTAAAAACTACTTTTAAAAAAAAAAAAAAAGGCTCTGGAAACAGACAACTCTCCCCATAGCAGTCCCCTTGGGAATTTGGAGGAGGATTTGTTAACTGGGGACTTTGAGTGACAGTAAAAGAGTGCTCGGCAAACAGCGTCCCTGTCCATATGGGAGCTCTGAGAGGGGAACTTGGCTGCAGGGCTCCTTTACTGGGAACTCTGAAAGCTAGGTCTTACCAGTACCCAGAGACAGAATCATAAACTGATTTCGGACATAGTCCAACTTCTAAGACCAGACTATTGTCCTTTAACAGGACACAATCCAAGTTTGTTATTGGCCTCTTTATTGGAGATAACACCCTGTGAAGACATTTTTACTGAATGGGGCTGACAAACAGCCTGTTTGTAGGAGGTATGGAGCAGAAGATGAAGCCTCAGCCCACGTTGTGTGGCTCCACTCATGCACACACATCTTGGCTTTCTTCTGGGCCCAGAGGATGTTCAAGAGCTTCAGTCAGTGGGTAATCCAGACCTTTTGTAAAGTTACAGGGCTCCCATGACTTGGAATCAGATTGTAGGGGACAAAGGGCCTGTACAAAGGCCTAGCTGCTTTGGGACCAAACAGGTTTGAACCCAATTATTATCTACATCTACTTGAAAATCCCACATATAATGGGAGCCAGGGTAGCTCAATCAGTAAACACAATAAAATATGGCAATTCCTTGGCTAAGAGAGATTTTTCACTTCACCAACACTTCGCAGTTGCTCTGTGCGCCCACTGAGTGCAGGGTGCTTTTACTCAGGGACAAAACAAATGGGACATGAAGCTGACAGCCCACCTTCATCTAGTATTAAAATTAAGCATGCGTAAAGCTGTACCTCCTCAGTTCCATGTTTTCAGTAAATGCGCATAATTAGGCACACAGATTGCACCCAGCACACTAAACGGTTATTAGTGTGTCACATCCTACATGAATTGCACGCTCAACAAAACAGTCTGTTTTTTTATCATCATTACTACTAAGCTTAAGATGTATCTCTTTTGATGTGACAGGTGGGACTTCCTAACCACAATGGTTTCAATTTTAATTCTGCATGGAGTATGAGTCTTCTTATAAATAATTTTATGTTCAATATATTCATGGCCTGTTGATACATAAAAAATTTAGCACATAAAACACACCCTTTGCCTTCTGCATGTTAACATCCTGTTGGATGGGTACTGGGGAGTAAAACATGCAGGGAATGAAAATGACGAAACTTCCACCTAGTACCAAGTACAAGATGTGTGGAGGTACCCCCTTACTCCCCCAGTGTACCTTCACGGTGTTGGGCTTCATTATGCACAGGGACAAGTTTTACATTTACCTTTGTGCGTTCATCACAAAAGCATAGAAGGGCTATCATTACAAACGTTTCTTCATATAAATTAAACACATACATGAAAAACATGTTATGTAAAGTGAAGTAAAGCTTGATTTGTGGAAGTAGAAGGAAGGTAGTGCAGTGGAGTGTACTGTTTAGATGTTAAGGTGTTTAATATTCTTCCTTCTTATATGAAAATAGAGTCTGACGATCCCAAGAAATGTAAATTGATTTTACAGAAATTTTTATATGAAAATTCCTTCTATTCTTTAGATGAATATTTTGAACTTAAAAAAAATTAAATTTATTTATATAGGATCTAAAATAGCATTTGAAAGTTTGGCACATAAAACAGATACACATTCATGTTTATTTTATTCTTTAACTGCATATTTAGTTTTTGTATTTGTATTTTAGATCTTGTTTTGCATAAAACATACCTGCATGCATGTACTAATTTTATCTGTTATAAAGTGGTGTAGTAAATTATTTTTTGTCCAGTAAATACTGTATCCTTTTAAATTGTGTTTTATGTTATTACTTGTTATATTAAAATAATTTATATTATGTTAAATCCTCAAGCATCGTCCTAGGACTAGTAACTAATATCGTTGTATACTTCCATAGTGACTTCACTTCTTAAGCAAATATTGTTACTTTTATGTACAGTATTGACTTTTTCCATATCCACATGGATGTAATCCTGTAAGGATCTATGTAATAAGAATAAATATAATTATGAAGCCATTTCCAAACACAACTATAACACAGAACATGACATAATTGACATTTCCGCAAACCAACCCATTTCTAATGTCAATTACCGCACAGCGCATACACAAATACGCCGAAATCAACATATTTACGCTCAGATGACGTACGACGTATTTTTTCCACTACACATTTCCTTCAAAATGTAATACGTATACGTGTTCCCTAGTTAATCTGAAACGAAGGTCACTTATGCATAAAACCACTACTGTCTATGCCTATGCCTGTCTATTACTCAACATACCTGCCAGTTTTAACAATCAAGAGTCAGTCAATTATCAAAACATAGCTTACGTCTCTCTTTCAGCATGGCAACATTTAATTACACACTCAGTTATAACTATTACGGCCATTAAGGTCAATACAGGCACACCAACCGCTCTACACCCCACGCCGCACAGACTACCAACTGTCATCTACGAGACAACCGGCTAAACGCCGTGCAAAAAATCTGTAATTTTTGCCGGATTGCTGAGAAATAATTTTCGTAACGAGTAGTATAGCTTTTCAATTATCGCGATATAACTGACGCTCGTTGCAATAACACAAGAAAACTGCGACATTTTGTACAACTGGAATCGACCCAAAAGACGGTCGCAGACCCATGACACCGATACAAATATCGACAACCGTGCACCATGGTTCGTTACGTGATAATTGCATGACTGTGCTGGAATTTGACGGTAAGGTAAAGAGAACGTTGTTCCTGCACACGCAAGATAGTGCATAGTGGAGTGGAGGAGTAGCTCCACGTAAAATTTACTCGGGCGCCAAATGGAGATGGATGGTCAGCTTCCCTTAGGGTACGTGGAAACAATGATCAGCGATACTAATAGATCGACCATTAAGTAGGTAGCAATATTTGATGAATGTCTTGACCATGGATGACCCATGGTCAAGTTGTCAGCATCGGAGTTGGTAAGTCGAAAATCGGTAACCTGTGGTGACACTATGTAATTGGCAGGTTTTATGCTTGCGCCATATTGTCACAGACACGCATACCAAAGGTGATCTCCACCTATACGCTCTGTGATCTCTACATGATGTAGTTGAAAAATGAACGTCGCGTATAATTTGGCATGTATTGCGAACTCGTAGTGCTGTTACGCGTTATTTCAGGCTTCTGGCGCGAAGTAGATGAGAACTGTCCCCTTCTGGCTTACTACGCAGCGAGTAATGGTGATTTATCGTCGTTTCGGGAAACCATTCTTGACCCCTGAAGTTGGGCCCGATAGGTTGTCCCGAAACGTCGATAAGAAATTAACACTGCTCGCTGCGTAATAACACAGAACAGCGCAGTTCTCGTAGTACTAATGCCTGAGTACCAACTTTTGCTAACTAGATCCCGTGCATAAAATTTTTTAATTCGTGAATACACAGAGGGTTCAATTACTCAAAAATGTGTAAGGCCTCCCACATGACAACAACCATAGAAAGTCTGTCTCCTACAATGCCTCCCCACACATTTGGAGAAAACTGTCTCCCCTGGAAATGCAGTGTTCTTTTCAAATTGTGATATGCCCATATTTCGGTTATGACAACTGATTATTCCAGCTTTTTAAAATCTGCCTGATCAGTAAATAATATTTAAGATGGAAATGCAGGATTCTCAGCACATGTTCTAAATAACCACTCAAAGAGTAATATGTAATGGAATAAGCTGACAAGTCATTGCACTTGCCACAGACTAGGGATAGATGAGCTTTGTGTGTGTGTGTGAAGGACTGCACACATTCTCTCTTCTGAAACTCCCTCATGTCTATTATCCATGTGCTCACTTCTGGGTTTGCAAAAATCACATCAAGTGTTCACCCTCCTTGCTGACATAACACTGTTCATTGTCACCCAAATTTTCCATAAACCATCTGTCAGTGACAGCAGAATTGTTGGTCCAAATTCCACAATCCAGAAACTATTCTTGCTACATACAGAACCCTTTAATTTCACTGCCATAAGCTTGGCGAAGCTTCAGATGTGTGCAAGCCACTTCAGCTAGGTGTACTCAGTCGCTTCAGAACTTTTGACACTTCAAAGAGAACAAGTTATAAAACGAATACATCCACACACACACAGTCAGCCTGAAACATCCATGTAGCTGCCATGGACGTACCAACACCATGAACATTCTCGGGATACCCCAAGTTTTCCACTGAGCACTACTATCCCCACTAGGTCTTTCACACCAATCAAAATGTACAACTTAAGTATGTACTTTAAACTCAAGGCACTTTATTCATAAGACACCACATACAACATGTATATATACTTTATTCTCTATCCAATTTACCTGACAAATATATTATTAGTTTCAATACAGATAACTGCAAGACGAGATCTCGTTGAAAGCTCAGAATTTGCACAATTAATGTTCTTATACTGTATATTTTCTCCTCAGTATATATTTTTGTGACCTGAGGATGGCCCACAGCTGCTGAAACATGTTATCAGCCTAATATATAGGATACAAAGACAGTTGTATTTTGATGTACCCACCCCATCATAATTTTCATAAAACACAACGGGGATGATGCATCTAAGGATCTAAGGCAAAGTTATCAAAATACAGACTGCCTGCCACTTTGCTGAGATGTCACTTTTACAGTCATAAATACACTGAGATGACCTGCAGATCGAACCCACTCAAGCTCAGGACAGACAGTTTGAGCATTTTCTTGGATCTTTCCGCTCATTGGTTTTACCTATATGCTTTAAATGCCTCGGCAAGCCAATTCTAATACAGGTCCACCGGAACTAATTTGTTAATGAATTTTTTTGGCCGTGACAGTAAACACTGGACTGTTTTGGTACACTTTACTGTATTTACTGGAATGGGACCTTTCAAATGTCATACACCTTCACCTATTTTGCTCAACTTAAATTTTAGCTCATTATTTTGCGAGATACAAAACCCATGCCCATCCCCATTCCTGCAGACCATTTTTGATTATGTCTGGCAATGTCCTATTCTACAGCAACTGCCGAAATGTTAAGCTCCTATCTTTCTTTCCTAATGACTACTGGCTGCTAAGGAAACACAGACACGTTGTATTATGTAGATAATACAGACTGGTATAGAAATTTCACTGTAGCGAAGTTCAAATATCGATGACAGTATGTATTAATCTTTGTCAATTCTCCACTAAAAAATTAAAATGCACACACACAGTTTCTGACTCAAAGTGTTGTGTCACTAAAGTTCCATCAAAGTGGTTGATTCATTAGAGCCTTGTTTAGTCTGATAGCATTCTGTATGAGGTATGCCTAATACACAAGATGTTTCAGAAGAGAAATATACTCCCTTATTCAGGTTGGGTTGTACCATCCACACAGTTATTCAGAAATTTCAAGATCTATAATTTCACCAAAAAAATTAGTGTTTCTATACTTTTTTTACAGATACCCTGCAGCCTGATCATGTCCAGTGAATGAAGTGGTCATGATGACATCACATCCTTCCCTCAATATGAAACTTCATGGTATTATGCTCATAGACAGTGTCTCACATCATTGGTCACTGACATGTGTGTTCACCTCACAGCACTACTCATGAATCACAACAGTGAATCTATATAACTGTTGATGCACCAATCCTTAGCTGTATGCACAACACTGCCTTAAAACATGTTACACAGTCCCATACTGCAGGCACTAACAGTGTTAAAATATGTGAGCCATCCCACTCTACTGTTCACAAATCACCACCTACAGTCCTTTAAAATGAAGGCTTCCTTTGAAAAAGACATCTCTACCAGCACATACTGTCCCAACTTTGCACGACAGCCCACCATCCCTTGCATACACATGCCTCTACAGCATCATTATTTTATGACAACTATCAGCTGCTACCTCCTGTTGGCTCCCTCATCATATTATCACTCAGTACATTAGGAAAAGTAAAGGCAAGATGGTGGGATTTAAGGACATCTTGACAGTGTTGCTGACAATGCAAGTATTCTAGGATGGTGGAGTTGGGGTGTGTATGTCCCAGTATTGCAAAAGAATGTAGTAACAGATGAAGACACTATGTTCCTTCCACACTGCAATTTTGAAACTAAACAATCATTTTGCTACTGCAGGGTTAATATGGCTGCACCATTTGCTAGATGCACAAAAGAAGAGAAATGTGCAATGATCTACTTTTGGGGGCTGGAGGTGTACCAGGGGCAGAAATCCATCAAAGCCTTTCTGCATTATATGAGAACAGTGCCTGACCAAAGCAGTGTGTGTATGAATGGACCAACCAGTTCAAAAACAGTAGCACAGGTGTAACAGATGCAGAATGATGGGGCAACAATCCACACCCACAGGGAAGAGAAGAGAACACTGAACAAGTCCATGCCATGATTCTGAGTAACTAAAGGGCAACTGATGATGATGAAATGGCAAATCATCTTGAAGTCAGTCATGGTTCCAGCCATGAAACCATCCACAACAAACTATGTTTTCATCAAGTCTGTGGAAAGTGGGTTTCCTAGCAATTCATAAATGACCACATGTCCAAATGCTGGGATATCTGCCAGCACTTTCTCAACTGGTATCAGAATGAATACGACAATTTTTTTCACATGTATCATCACTGGGGACGAGATGTGGATCCACTACTAAGATCCAGAGGGCAAATGCCAGAGTATGGATTGTAAACATCACAATCTTCCAGCAAAATAAAGTTCAAAATGCAACCAACAGCAAGAAGGGTGAATTTTCAGTCACAACAACCAGTACACAAGCATTATGAAGACAGGACACAATATACAGTGCTTAATCATGTGGAGCATATGACAAGCTGAAGCCAACAGTTCAAAAAAAATGCACAGGACTCAAAGGGTGTTTTATTGTTGCACCACAATGCCCATCCACACACTCCTGTCTGAACTCCTAAAACTGCCTGGCAACTCCACCTGGATGTGTTGCAACAAACTCCATGTAGACCTGACTTAGACATTTTGATCACCTCTTTGGTTCACTGAAATTATATTTCAAGAGGGCACCAATGGGGCAGTGACCAAGAAGTGAAGAAATCAGTGCCTGCAGGGTGCCATTCAACCAAGAATACACTTTCTCAGTGCATGCATAGGCTTGTTCACAACTGGGCTAAGTGTTCTGAAAAGCAGGACTATGTGGAAAAATAATGGTCCTATTTGCATTAATTTTAAAAAAGGCTCCAGCACGTGTCTGGTCTCATGGAGGCTGAATCAAAAAATATCCTCTGTAAATGGAAGCACAAACAGGGAATATGATCTGAACATCAATGTAAAAAAACACAAATTATTCATATTTTCACAAAGCTGAAAAGGCATCTAACTGCATGTCATTACCATTCCATTCTGCACCAAATTTCTCCCCTTCACCACCTAATGTCCAAAGTTTTGCTAAACACTTACAAGCATGTTTAATGAGTAATGTTTGCAGCATTTACATGAACTTTTTCCATTTTCATAAGAGTACTCAACACATAACACTATGTTTCAGAATCCAAACTGCTCTCTTCTTCAGAAGAAGCCATTAATTGGCATCCAAAATGTAATATATCATATTGAGTGTTTTTATGACAATGGAAGAAGTTCTTGTAAATGCTACTGATATTACTCATGTATAACCACTGTTAAAAGCCTGTATGTTACAATAATGGTTTTATGTTAGAATGTTGTGCTTGTAAACAGTAACAGTCAACAGTAAGTGATCATGAAATTTTCCTCTTTAATTCATGGCATTATCTGAAGACAGGGACCAAAATAACACAAAATTCCAGGATGCTGCTACAATCAGTTGATTACAAAGATACTCTATAAGTAAATAAATATGCTGGCCACAAAACTGTTAATATTGCTAATGGTGCAGTGGATCACACCCCAGTTCACTACAGTGGTTGAAGTGCTACTGATGCATGTGATCCTACTCTGCTTTACTCATATGGAGGGAATACTAGGGATCTATGACACCCCAATTCACTTGAGATTAGCATATTCCAACACCATAATTAACATCATGAACCATGATGTATTAGGCACAACTGCCTATCAATACAGCTGTGAAAAACACCAATTACCAACTCACTGCCCAATGATGAATGTTAGATGGTTGCTCAGCATGTCCAAACCTCGCATTATCTGGGTGGCAGGTTTTCCTCCCTCCTGGGCAGTTGGAAAACAGTAGTGGATGGTCAGATATGAGACAGTACACAAACAGAGACTGAGTTTAAATTAATAATCATACATTAACAATGTGTGTGTTACATTTCATTACACTGTTAACACCAAAAAACAGCATGTAGAATAGGATTCACTGCATTCATTTTGATTTTGCATTTGAAAAATGGAACCTGGTGTCTGGTTTCTAGTAATGCCATATATGAACGTGTGTGTATTTCAACAGCTTTTATACAATCAGGACATAATGCAATAAGCCTCCTTGAGAACAATGACTATCAGCACAAACTTAACTGATTTACATGTTAATAAAAATAACTTCATTTAGGAAACATGCATATTGTGGAGTTGCAACTCATGTTCATGGCAGAGTTATGTAAAGAAGCATTTCAAGGAAAGAAAGAAGTGCTCAAAGTGAGGCATCTGCAAATGTATTAACAATACACCCACAATGTTGTGTGTCTGTGTTTGTTACCAGCTCCTTCAAACTGTGGCAGATGGCACAAGGAAAAGCCAGAAAATATGAGCAGTACTGATCAATATCTACTTCTCCAAAGTTGGGAAAAAAATGTCAAGAAAAGGCATGGTAAGGAGAGGAAAGAAAAGGGAAGAATTAATGTAATTTCATTTGGAATTTTCTCTTCATATTGTCCAAAATCATACCAAGCACGGGTACAAAATATCAACAGGACAGAAAAATATTAAAGTTCCATCAACATAGGAGAGCAAATGAATCTGCTAAAAATAAACTAATCTGTTTTCCCTGCTGGACACAGGGAATCTGTATTAGGCAACAACATCTGACTGTGGAATTGCTACTAACTTCTCCACTTCGCCTCTACTCTTGACATACTCTCGAACATAATATATGCAGGATGTAAATCAACTTCACAAATCAAATATACCACTGTTGATACTGACTACCTTGTACCTATTTCACTCATATGAAAATGTGACCAAAAATTATTTCCAAACATACACTTTGAAATGTACACATTACCTGAACAAATGGATTTTACTAAAATTGACCTTGGAATGATAACTGAGGCATGGTCCACAAATAAATGTGGTAAGCTTGTGATTCTGAAAGAGGTCAACTACTGGCTGCGAAGCTCTTTACCAACACTGTATGACACTATTTTATTCCAGTCAATCTTGGCACGTGTGACTGGCAACTGACGGCGCAGAGCCTTGAAGGTGGTGTCAGACATGGTCTGATAGTTTTCTGAAATTGCACGTTGGTATTCTGATTCTGCGGTTTCCAGCTGTCGAACAAATTCTTTTGCAAGTTCTGCTGGAGTGGTAGATGTCAAGCTCTCCTTCACATCTTTTGAGCTGACAAGCTGAACATTCCCATCTTCATAGTAATGCACCTGTTTATCAAAACACACACAATTTAATTAATATGTGTTAATACTAATCTAAAGACAGATAGAATTCCAACCTGGCAATTCACTGTATCAACGTGTGCAAACAGTTAAGATCTCAAGTCCTCTGTTCAATGTTTACACACACCTTTACCGTTTTATGTCAGTCCTGAAGACAGCCTGATTTGCATGCGAACACTTATTGTCAGACAACATTTGTATGTTTTTAATATAATCAAGAGAAATGTTAACAGAAGAAATTTTCAAAATACAGTAATACCCATGCTCTGCTTGCAAAGGTTTCCTCCCCTATATGCCAGAATAATTTAGTACCAAAATTTTCCCATATGATTAGCATATATGTTGCCATTTTAATACAGTTCCCACTTTAAACAATTCCTACCTAAGAAGCACAAGAAATTCATTACACATGTCACCCATTTATTATATATTTCTGCACAATTCATAGGTAATAATATTTTAGTACAGAGAATGTCAAATTCAATAGAGAATTACAAATTCTGTTTTCAGTCTGACCCTTGTTAGACATTTTTCCTTGCAACAAACCTAATTTGTTGAATTTCTGTAATGTGACATACAAGGATTTTATTCACCAACAAATGCACAAGTGAGTGTCTTAAAAACAATATTAAAATTTACATTAAAATAGCTATTTTAATATTGTTTTTTTACATTAAAATAGTTGTTTTAATGTAAATTTTAATATCATTTTTAAGACAATCACTTGTGCATTCGTTGAATAAAAAATGTTGATGACATACAAGGGTTTCACTGTAGATAATGCGACAGCATACTTGGTATAGTAATTTTGCTATGCTGCCTTACACTGTTATTTTTGCATATTCTCACAGTAAAAGTCCATTCATATAGCATAAATATCCATCCAAACACATGAGAACATATGATCACCCACCACACTATTTACCTGAACTTTGAGAATACCACGCAACTCTGCTGGTGCTGATCCTTGTGGCAAAGTGATGCACCACTGGGAACGCCATCTGCCATTCCAGTAATTGTTGGGTTGGAACTGGTGGTCTTCAATACATGCTATTACAGTGCTTCCACCCTGATGTCTTTTTCCAAATACACTGCAGACACCATTTTTGTAGTGGCCCACTGCATAGGTTGTAAGCTCTGATTCAACAGCTGAACGCCATGGTTCAACTGTTGCTTCTGGTGTCCATGACTAGCAACAGAAAACAAAAACTTAACAATAATTTTGAAGATGTAACTGGCCTCGGATGAACACCAGTATTTCTATGCTGTTAATGACAAAATGTAAACTTAAGCCTCATATATGTCACCCTCCTATCCTATGTGTGTGGGTGGGTGTGTGGTCGCTTTTATTACGTCCTCCTCTTGTGTTGCGACAGTACCCGGAAAAATCGTCCACTACATTCTGGATTAATGATTCCCTTATGTACAGCAGCTTCAGTACCTTTGAGGGCAAATGCCTGATGTCAAACTGTAATGTAGTGAAAGATTTCAACAAATCCCGTACATACGCATAAGTTGGGTCCGTCACATCTTAAAAACTATCAAAATAACAATGATTCTGCGTACCTGATAATCTGAAGCTTCCTTCTTTAGGTGATCATATTTGAAACTTTGTCGTGATCTGTCATCGAAGAAACGGCCTCCTCCAAGGTCATTGTGCTCGGTAATTACAGCTTTATATTCTGATCCTTCTATCTTCACCGGAGTTAATTGGTCCTTGTTGTACTGGGAAAATGCAGATGATGCACCTTCTTTCAACAAACTATCATTATTCAGCAGTACCCTAACGTCGTTGAAAACTTCGTTAAATTCACCTGGAGGAGAATGTAAGATGAAATTCGTCACGATTCGAACCTTTTCTTGGTCTGAGATCGGATCATCACTATCAGCCGCCATTTTATCACCTTTCATTTCGACTATAGAACGAGATGGTCAAATGAACGGATGTTTGATGATCGATTGGATTCGGATCTCGATTTCTCAGATCGCTTGCTCACTTGGACATTCAGGTGGACTTTGAAAACTGTCATTGTCATGCACACTGCGTGAACACAGAAGACACACGAAGCATTAAATCCAGAATTCCCGTAATTAAATGAAACTCCTCCAACCATGTAGGCCACGCTTCTGATCAATGTGTTCTCTCACTCATCTCAGCCCTCAAAGACGATCCGTGGAAATGAAATAATGTATTATGTGGTAAAAACTCCACATGGTATGGATGCAACTCACCATGTAATCAGTGATTTCTTAATAGTGTAGCGAACGTTGACTTTCACGTCAGAAAGTTAGTGTGTAAATGGAGTGAATTAGTAATGGAGGAAATGCACCTAGCGATTGGGAAATTCATGTTTTATGGGATGTTACGTTACATCGACTGGGAAGTATTGAACGGCATTTCGAAGGAATGTAGCGCCGTGTCTGCAGCAAAATGATACCAAAATGATGAGGGCCCCCAGTGTGACGGTGGATTACGTGTTTGATCGATTAATGCCATGTAGATGAGAGAGGCGTTATTGCTGTTGAACAGGATAAGTGGCTGACGCAAATCAATGGAGAACAGGATTGTGGCTCCGTGTTCGTTCTTAGGTGTAGGAATTTCGTGAGACCTCCGCTTTGCACTTTGCCAGAAACAATATACTGGGCCAGACAGTAAATGTAATCTCCCTTGCGTTTATAGGGATTAACGACGCGCCAAGATAGAGACGCTACCTAATCTGTGACCTATTCGGCTGTGGTACGGGTAGAGGGGAATCGGCACGAGTGGAAGCGACACTATTCTCACGTGTCACATAAGCCAGTTGCAGGGTGGAATTTAGTGTTGGTGATATTCATTTAGTGCTTAACTGTCACGACCAGCTGTAGCTTGCCTTTGGAGAAGATGGATGTGGAGAGTCAGTTGGCATCCCATTATGCACGTGGATGGTGGCTAGGAATGGTTACCTTGGGGAATTTATGTTGCACCATCATCGGGTAAATCAGTAAAATCATTTTGTTGGAGCTTATTGCCTCCACCTTCAGGGTCTATAAATAGCTTGTGTACTCCATCCCTGTGGTGGCCAGGATAGTGTAAACTGTATAGGAACTCACTACAGGTTGGACAGTCCAGGGTTTGAACCACATTGGGGGGGGAGATTTACCATGCCCATCCGGACCAGCCCCTGAATTCCACCCATCCTGCACAGTGGGCATCTGGTCTTTTTCCCAGGAGTAAAACAGCTAGTACCAAGGTAAAGAAAGGATGGAGCTATATTTCTACATCCCCTTGTACAGCTTGATAGCTTGTTACAGGGGGAACTTCACCTGTTTATACTCCCACTATATTTTCATTTTATAAAATATGTGACAAATGCAGAATGTATGATGTAGTTGATCTGTAATGTCAAAATCCACACGGTCTCTGATAATTGTGTCTACATATGGATCTAACAAAGACAAAGGAATGCTGGATAAATCTTTGTATTTAGTTGATAACAGTGATATTCATTGATAATTAATACAGTCCAATTTATCACCCTTCTTATAAACAGGCACAGTAATATATTCCTTCCATTTCTGAGGCGTTCCTTCCTCATTCTGAATAGAATTCAAAATTAATGGCTCTCATAATATACTTTTTCTTCTTCTGTTGACTCTACAACCTTGGGTGAGTCCTGGTCTGTTCGACAATCTATTCCACACTTGTCTATCCTCAATCTTCACCCTCCAGCCAATAATTTTCATCCTCCTTAGATCTTCTTCCACCTGGTCCATCCACCTTAACCTGGGTCTCCCTACTGGTCTTGTTTTATATGGCTTCCATTCCATTATTTTTCTAGTAGTTCTCGTGTTCTCCA
>Ga0136643_10010671_pt1 | contig 13574 bp, 8 predicted proteins | sample TergutLab28metaG_FD_96883 | JGI IMG/M metagenome (GOLD analysis project Ga0136643, IMG submission 96883) | Labiotermes labralis P1 segment gut microbial communities from Petit-Saut dam, French Guiana - Lab288 P1 (version 3) (version 3) | ecosystem: Host-associated > Arthropoda: Insects >...
CGATTTCACCACAGTCCTTCACTTATCATCGTTTACTACTCCTATAAATCTTTTCCATAAAGACTCCCCCCCCCCCTCTTCCCTATACAAGGCTTGAGTTTTTTCTGGGATGAGAAGTTGTTTAGATTAGTATGTAGTAATCTATACTGAGTAACTTTCTGGGGCAATTGAAATCATGGTGTAGTATTCCAGAAGACTCGAATCTTCAGCAACACTTTTGCATTTCAGATCTTACATAACAGTGTGTATGTTGGCACCTGAACAGGCTGCAGATTTTTGTGTGGTCAGAATGGAATGTTGCCTCTTACATTTTTTTTCATTTTCAATTTGTAACATCTTATCTGTATATAATCTTTATTCTATAAAGTATGTTTTTTTAGGATTGATGCCAAATAAATGGTACATCATTGGATGCACTGGCTGTAATTAGCACCCATTTGACCCTTGTATGACCAACTTTTCAATCATTATGTGTAAGGATTTGTTAGGCAGTGCTTAGTAACAGCAGAACTGCTTGGGTTTTTTTGATATTGCACTACAGTTTTTGTAGTCTGAAGATGTGGATATTTCATCAATTTGTGCTCTGTGCATAGTTACTATTGAAAGGCATCTGACTCAGTCATATCTTGCAGGCATTGGTGCCAATTTGCGTGCAGACTTCCATGGATGCATAAAGATACTGGTCTTAACCTATAGTTTGTATTGCAGATTTTAAGAATTCTGAGAATACAGAATTTACCATCTGCAGTTCTTATGTACAAACAAAAAATTTTATGGCTTCCAATGCAATTAGGTCCATGGGTGGTAAGGTGAGGGCTACAGTTTTGTATGAAACCAGTTCGTGCCTTTCCCATTGCCATTACATTGCATTAGTTTGTGGCACATTTTTATGTTTCAAGTCTTGTTTTGAAGGTCTTATCACCTATGATATTTTTAATGTTTAGCAAAGAAATGGGTGACTTGGACTGTGATAAGTGTTAACAGCAACCACAGATGCTGTAGCCCCTAATTTCCTCTGAGTCTTTTGTGTTGCCAGCTGCAGTGTACAGAACTCTACAGTTGGAGAGGAATTGCTGTAGGCTGGGTTAAAAAAGCATTGACTGTGATATTAGAAACATTAATTCTAATGCTAGTAAGAAATCCTTATATGGAATGGCACAGCATGCACAGACTTCTGAACAAGAAGGTGTTCTGTCATGTTTTAAGACTGGGAAGTGCTTGAAGATACAGAGAGCCTATTAGAAACATTAATTTTAATGCTGGTAAAAGACCCTTATCTAGAATGGCAAAGCATTATAGAGGCTTTTGGACAAGTAAGTATATTATCACATTTGAAGACTGGGAAGCACCTGAACATACAGAGGGCCTTTTAATATGGCTTACATGTGCTGCAGATGGTTAATCATGGAAGCGTAACGAGTAGTGGGAACCAACTTGTGGTGCTGAGAATATCACCTTGTGGAACTGTAAAGTGGCAAAGTGACAGCTTTGAGGACCTCAAGTATATTCCTGCTTCATTAACCCTTTAAACGCCAAATTAAATCCCACCTGCCATTTGCTGGGATTATTAGGAACTCACCATATTCTCCACGTTAGCAGGATAAGGGTTAATGTGTTCTCAGCCATATTTTAACACAAGTTTCAGTCCTGGTTCTCCTTTCTGAGGTTTTTAATGTTTTGTGAATTTTATGGAACAGAAGTGCAAAAATAGTACATTAAATTCAGGGTTCTTACTCACTCCATATTCAGTGCTTCTGCAGTATGGTCAGTATATACCCTGCCTATAGCTCTTGACATGTGCATGGTTAGACATGCCATCTTGAAACTATTGGCATTGATTTGTGGGATGTTGCCTTAAAGTAAGCCATTGCCATTCCCCCCGTCAGTGTACCACTCATAACAAAATCCGTTTCTGGACTTTGTGTACAAACTATGGTGTTATATGTTCTGAACAACATGTTCATGCGAGAAAGAATGAAAGGTTTCCACTTCCCCTCCACGTACAGTCTCCTCTGTCCAGTATCAGTTAAACAGGAAAACCACATGGAATTCCTGTGCTATCCCAAGGTCTTTGAATATTCTAGCGATGAATAAGAAAAACTAAAAATCAAAATTTATTTATTTATTCATTCATTTGCATTTTGTTTGGCCCTGGGGATGGTTCAGTTAGTGACTAGGCCACCAGCAAGACAGCAAATAAATTGTGTTTCATTTCCTGGGAGGAGGAGAAAATTTTATCTTCTTCATAGGGTCAGTACTTGCTCTGGTTCCTACCCAGGTTTCTGGCTGTTTTGCTGTGGTAAAGCAGCCAGAGCATGATGTTTCCTAACCTTTTATAGTGCTGAGATTTAGAATACGTGGAACCATACCTGCTGTCCCCTGAATGTGTTTGTGGCTTAAGTATTTTGGTGCACTGAATGGTAGGGTGATGTGTGAATAATGAATTGAATGTGGATAGAAGCAGTCCCAGTGTAGTGGCTGTACTGGGCCTTCCATGTCAGGCCACAGCTCATGTGCTGTTTTACATTTACCTATATGCATAATACAATATCACTAGTGGCACATTTGATGTTACTCATTGACTGTAGATTTATGGGATTCTTTGTAATATTTTACTGTTATAAGGGCTTATTTTCAAGGGTCAAGTGATGCAGTTTGAAATTGCGGATAAACTCTCTGTCTTTGCTTGTTTATAGATACCTAATAATTGTAATGGCTGTTGAATTTGATGTAGAGTAAATGGTGAAACATGAAAATGTAAAATTCTCTTATGAAAGTGTTTCATGAGGACTGAGAGGACTTTAGCTGATCACAGAATTTTCAAGAAGCTGTAACATGATATTATTTTTTGTATGATGAGTTGATGAGGTTCTTGAGTAACATTCTGTAATGACTCTAGTGGCTTATATAAAAATTGCAGTTTGTATTCTGGTAGGACTACTCTCTTTATTTGTGTGTTAATGAAAATTAATTCATGTGTTTGCAGAACCAGAGGGAAGGGGCATTGCCATTGAGGATGCGTGAGTACAAGATTGTAGTGCTGGGAAGTGGAGGTGTGGGCAAGTCAGCTCTTACCGTCCAGTTTGTTCAAGGTATCTTTGTGGAAAAATATGACCCTACCATAGAGGACAGCTACCGGAAACAAGTTGAGGTGGATGGGCAGCAGTGTATGCTGGAAATTTTAGACACAGCCGGCACGGTAAGATTTCCACTGTGATGCACAGAAAGTTGTTCAGACAAAGTTGTGTATACTGAAATTGCTTTTTTGTCAGAAGTCTTTGTGGCTTAATGTCAGTCTGTGGTCATCACTATTTGTGATGTAAGTTTTCAGGTTTTCACAGTGAGTGTTGGTCACTTGCTAGTCTTCTTTTGAGTTTTTGCTGCTTGTAATGGTTGAATGTTCTGACATTTGGGACAAAAATATGTACCTTCAAGACATCCAAACATTCTGCCACTATCCAGTGCAGAAACTCAAAAGAAAAGTGGTAACTGAATGGAAGTATGATATTTGACACTACTCTTCTGTGGGGAAAGATGGTCCATTTGTCATTGCATAAAGGAGAGGTTTTAGCCTTTAATATGTGTGTTGCATTATTGTGACAATGGTGCATAGTTTAATTGACCAAGCATTGCATTTTTCAGTTCTGCTAGTGTAATCCTCATGCTAAAATAGCACTGTAAGACCTGTAGAACCAGGAGATTTGAAATCCCCTCTACTTGGAAGGTGCACTGTTACCTGCAAATTAATGTGTGGCTGCCAATCCTTTAATCTAGAGGAGTTAGTCCTTCCAAAGTGATATCCAAGTTAGATGTGAAAGGTGTTTGAAAGCTGTTGCTCCTTCATTTCATTCTTTTATAATGATCTTGGAAATAAAGACTCAGCAAAAAAACTCAATGTGAACATTATTTTTTTGCAGGTTTGTGTGACAATGATGGGTAGAATTAAATTTGGGAGCAGATATATTCCTGTGGCTAAATTATGTAGAAGCAGATGAGAACTGCACTTCTCTGGGCTATTACGCAGTGAGTAGTGGTGATTCCTTACCGATGTTTTGGGACAACCTATCTGTCCCATCTTCAAGGCCCTTGAAGTTGGAATTATCACTACTCCCTGCATAATAACCCAGAAGTGCGTAGTTCTCATTCACTTCACAGCAGAAGCCTGAACCCATACATATGTAGAAGCACCTCTTGAACTTCTGTGTTTGTTACATGTAAGCCAGCACATTAATGATTTTGGAAGCTTCATTAGTTCTTCTGTAGGTGACAGTACATGGCACTTTACTGGCTGATATTTCTCACATCATATTGTCCCACAGGTCAGAATTATTTTTCTGAGACACCTCAAGTACATTGCAGGCTTCAAGGGTGTAGCTAGGATGAGACGAGTGGTGCGGCCGCCCTGGGCAGCAGAGTCCCAGGGGCAGCAAAATGAATATTGTAAATGAAAAATTTTGATTTCGGCAAAAAAAAAAAAGTTAAATTATAAAGCCAAATGAAAGGAAATTCAATTAGTGATTGTGAAATTTTTTAAGTTTGTAATTTCTCTCCATATGGTGTAGAGCTGGCTGTTGTTGACATGTTACTTACAGTATTGTCTGGAATTATGAGACACATAATGGTTTGGGAAGAACAGTACTTTTCCCCAACCAACCTAAAAAAGAGCTATGCAGAGCAGTTATAGTTTAATTTGCTAGGCAAATCCTATGTCATTTACTCAATGAAATGCAGTGCATGTGAAAACTTCTTAACATGTTATTGAGATTACACTCTTCTGGGATGTGATGATTTTCAAAGGAAGGTGCTGCTTCCATCTTCAGGGCAGAAGAGTCCCTCTTCCCCCCCTGTTGAGTTTGGCAGCAAGTTTCTCTTTTAATTATTTGTACCTGTCTTCCAAACTATGTGGTGTTACATCCTGGAAGACCATACTCTTAATACTGTCTGCTATTTGTTCTGATTATTTTTCCTCTGGTTTCCAGGAACAATTTACAGCAATGAGGGATCTATATATGAAAAATGGTCAGGGATTTGTTCTAGTATATTCCATCACAGCACAATCAACGTTTAATGATTTACAAGATTTAAGGGAACAAATTTTGCGGGTTAAGGTAAGCGTGATATTTCCTTTCATAGTATGTGTTTAGAAAACATCATCTATTAACATTGTTTAATTTGCCATTGCAGTAGCATATTTATTATCTCTAGTTACTGCTTTCAGTGTAAAATTTCCTTAGTATAGGGGTTTTCTCAGTTTAGTATTAAAATTCACTGCTCGTGATGAGTGGGCGTTTAACATGCGTACAGTCTTGCACACTCTATGAACTTCTTCTTCAACTGTTTGAGTCTCTGAAATGGGATTAGTAGGCAGTGCCAAACATCAGTAAACTACCAGTCATTGCTGTGTAAAAAGCCAGAAGACCGAAGACCTCACTGTTATCATCTATTCACCCTGTATTTTTGTAGTCAAATATGTAGGTTTCCTTTTTAATGTTTAGGAAGTCCCAGATTCATATACTAGCTTGGAGACCAGCTGTACTGACATGTTATACCTGGTTAACCTCAGTCTGTTATGGTTACTGCCGGGAGAATATCTCAGATTAGATCATGCTTCTTATACATTCTTTCTAGGTCATTATTCAGTGCTGTAATGTGAGCTATTAAAATTAAGTAATAATTAAACCAGGACTAAATATTACATATTTTTGTGATTGTGAAACTGGCTTTGCAGTTGTTGACAGTTCATAATTTTTTTTAAGTATCAGGAGAATGTGTAACATATTCTGTGCATATGATCATTATTGTAGTTATAAGTGAATGACTGCTTCCATAAAGGATGTTCTAAGAAGTAATACATGTGTCTGGGAGAGGCATGTTTGTTTTCCAGTTAAGATGAACATTTAAAAGCAATAAATTATACAAAATTGTTTTGTTTGGTAGTTGGTATAGAAGAGTTCCTTTCCTTTTTACTCCATTTAGTGCTATGCATCCTGATCTGGGATTAAGTAAGCTAGTATTTTAGACAGTATTGAACAGCACCTGATTAACGTTGCTCAGAGAAACTGATACTTAATTGGTGATGTAGGTGACTAGCATATGGCAAGTGAAATACATGGGTCATACACTGAATGTGTTGCGATTATCTTGTTCATTTGTTCATTAGCATGTGGTTCATGATGTCTGTGATTGTCATGTTAGTTTTATTGGCATTTGTGTATCACAAAAATTTTACAATATTTTTTGACGGGGCAGTAAAAATGTGGAAATTGGTAATCAGGCGTGTTTAATCGGGTGTTTCTTTATGCCTTTGATCACTTAATACACACCAGGAATCTGTGTGAGAATTAAGGAAACAGAAGTGGTATGTAAGGGGTAGGTGTTTGAATTTCATTAATTACAGGGGATTTTATGTGATGGTTTTAAAGGTATTTTATCACAGAGTGTGTATCTGTGTGATATGTACTTGGCAGTATAAAAGTGGAGCATTCTGCTGGGTGAAAGTTTGAGGTAAATTTTGCCTGTCCGTATTGAAGTATCATACCATGAAGACATGTCAGGGAGTCAAGGTATAACTCCACACACATTCATAATCTTATTGCTAGGTATGGGGTGATTAGTCATTCATATTCCAGCCACTATATCTACAATGGAACATTTCCCAATAACCACTGGATATGAGAGTGGGCGTGTCCCAAAAGCAGTCTGGATTGCTGTGGGAAAGAACTTTATTTGCCCCTGTGTTGGTTTTCCAGCCTGTGACCTAGTTAATGTACAGATTAGGCTATCCAGGCTTCATTCTTAAACATACCAGGTATATATTGCTGGTATTACTAGAGGATCTTACGTAGGTACCACTAATATTGTTTGAAAACTTCTGCAGCTGGGACTAATCTTGGTTCTGGGTAGGAAGTAGAAATTTCTTAAGTAGACAAAGATACAGATTGAAAGGAAAAGGTGTCCAGAAACAATAAGAGTAGATAATCGCAACTAATATTGCTAGGCATGATTAGTACTTTACATGTGCTTAACTAATTGAAGTGTCCAGTAATATACATTCACATTTGTGTGTTCATGCCTGCTAAGTGATGTGTGGGTGTATATCCATGTATTGCATGAGCCAGATACATTTGTAACAGTATGTACAAGTTTTGGACAGAGAGGCAGGACATAGGAAAGTAGGAGAAGCTATTAATTATTATAAAAACATTGCTTAAAAGAGATGATTAGAAAAATTGCTTGTGCTCATATAAATATCATTATTCAAGTGGGGAGCTTTGCTGTATGCAAACACATAGGAGTGTAGTCTTTATGTTTGCAGCATAACCTGTCTCTGGTCTCCATGCTGGTAGCATCATTGAGGTGTGTTATATTAAAATCAAATACCCTGGGGTTTGAAGTGGTGGACCTGTGGGCAGTGATTGGCAGAGTGCATTTAATTCAGAACAGCGCTGCCATGTTGGCATGACAGCACTGTATAAGAGTAAATGGATTGTGTGGTGCCTTAGTTGAAGGGGGACTGGGAGGGTGCAGTGGTAGGAGCTGTTAAAACTTTTGTGTTTTCTGTAATGTGGTATTTATTTGGTATGAGTTAAGCTTGAACAGGTGCAAATGTGATTTAAAAACTTTAAACCCACTGTAACGAACACATTTAAATTTAATATGTGTAATGTGCAATTAAGCTTCTCAAAAGCAGCACCTAATGGTGACTTTTTCTCATGTTTCTGTGAAATTTGATTGCAGATACATTGTATCTAAGTTTCTGCCATGAACTCAATTTGCTAAATTAATCTTGGGCTGTAAGCTGCATCGGTGATATGCTGTCTCTCCAACGTCAGGGTCAACCCTGATGCTCTGGGGACAGCCATGTCTCTGAAATGTTGTTCCCTCACCATCCCCCTCAGTCATTTGACATGGATGATAGCACAAGAGTAGTTTATTGAACAGTGTACTTGAGATTCTATTGTTATTTGGCCCACAGCAAAATATTTGATCTGTAATGATGTGCCTTGTGTGCAGGATACGGAAGATGTACCAATGGTGTTAGTGGGGAATAAGTGTGACTTGGAAGACGAACGAGTGGTAGGCAAGGACCAGGGGGTAAACTTGGCACGGCAGTTCAGCTGTGCCTTTATGGAAACTTCTGCCAAAGCCAAAATTAATGTAAATGATGTAAGTATTAGAACAGAGTACCTTGCAGTTATTTGAGAGCTAGCCAGAATTTGTAAGGCTGAACCTGTACACATTATGCTTTCTCTTCATTATCACTCCAGTAAATGGTTAATCATCTAACATGAGGCATTGTTATTTGTATGCGTAGCCCAACTGTGTAGTCCCATATAATTTCAGCTTCGGCAGTGTTGTGACCATTCATGCCTGAAAGACTTTAGTTGAAGAGAATGTTAAATCCTGACACCAGTTTCATTCAGTGTGTCTTATGTAAGCGCTTTTTATTTTGAATTCCCCCCCCGCCATTTTTCATTGATGACCCTGTCTTCATTTATTTGTAGCTGTAGGAATACAGTATTTACTTAAATGCAAGACTAGGTTTTTTCATTAAATTTGGTGCTTAAATGTGTGAGGTCTAGAATTTTTGTATGAAGCATTGAACCAGACTGATGTGAACTGGACCATGTGGAGCCAAACCAACATCTGCATCATCAAATTGTCATGTGTAGACAGACAAGACAACAGAGCATGACACAAGCTTACACAATTTTCTTTTTTTTGGACTTTGCCCATCGTCTAATTTTTTAGAGAAGCTGGATGGTTCGGAAGCCGGCACTGTTTCCGTCTTCAGGCAGAGAAGCACCTGGTGGACTGTTTAGATCATGCAATTCTCAGTCACTGGGAGCCATAGAAAGAGTAAACTTCATATATGCATGTGCGAACAGATCTATTCCAAGGGGAGTAGCAGAAAAATGGCTATTGAAAAATTAAAAATTAACTACAAGACTCAAAAATGAAACTGGACAAATCCACACATTAAAAACCACATACATAGTGTGAACTCAGACTGATCCTACCACAGGCGCAAAGCAAAAATCCAGAACACATATATTTGGAATTCTTAATGCCACCATCTGTGGTGAAAATTGTGTATCTTCATGGGTTCAAGTAAGTTTATAAACCACAAAATAGAAATGTCTTATGTAGTCAGTTTGGATCATAATGGCATGGCAGGGCATCTCACCAAAAGTGACTGTGAAGGGTTTTAAGAAGTGCTGTGTATTCAGTGCTTTGTATGAGACTGATGATGATATGTTGTGGAATGGCAGTAAAGAGGATGGGATTGTTAGGAGTGTGTGTGAGGGAGATGACGGTACTGACTATGAAGATGGAGATGGTGACACTGTTTGGTAAAAGTAGATAGAATCTGGCATGGTATGTGCATTAAGTGTATGAAATAAGTGGTGAAATGTTTTTTATTAGCAGACTTATTTTTACAGAGTTGGATAAATACATGGCAGACATGTTTTAATTGGAGGGTTGTCTTAGATTTAGATTTGTCTTGCATTGAGCTAAATATGGTAATAGCTAGGGTGTGGAGACTGACATGCTGAAGTTTGTGCTGGAATCATCATAATCTTTTCTTACTTAGGCACTTTTTCACGTAAGTTCTTACGTGATCACTCAATGTACTGTGTCTCACATGGCATGTGATATGAGAAATAACACAGTTAAATGCTTGTGATTATTCATCCGGCTTGTAACGCATGAGCGCCCCTCACAGTAATTAAGCAATTTCCTGAAGTGATATTGAAGAGAAATTGTGGTGTGCATAGGCTGTTCGTTTGTTGAGGCCACTACCGTTCCAGATCTGTCCAGCTTAAGTTGACACAAGTATGGGTGACCAGAGAGATGTATTGAATATATATTTATCAGATATATTCGTATCAGCCTGTAGTGTTAGTTGGCCTACAGAGTGTACACAGTATATAAATTGAATACATTGTTGTGGAAATAAATATCATGGACTATGTCTCAGTGTAGAATTATGTGTGAAATGTGAAGACACTGAAATGAATACATTGTGCTAAGTAGGTGCAATTAGAGGTAACAGATACAAGGAACCAATTATCCATGACAAGCTGGTTAGGAAATATGCTCTGTAGAGCTACTTGTTTCATCTCTCTTTACAAGTTTCAGTCAAATCATTTCATACTCCAGTAAGTATTTAGCAAGTTGTGCTCAAAGAAGTGCACAGAAACACGTGTAAATCATCATACAAAGTTCCCTTTATCATTGTGTAACTGTAACTGGAATTTGAGACTGGTATGAAATTTAAAAAAAAAAAATCTTTCAGCAGTTCTCAGATTGTTGCATGTGATGAGACATATGATGAAGCTAATAGGCACATTTCTGCAACTTTCCATGTTAAAAGTAACAAAAGTGACTAGTGTAATGGTGTCTGATTGCTGGGAAGAATTGTTGAACCTGTACGGTCACTGTTTTCAGCTTCCACCTCATTTGAACACTTCATAGTTACAATGTCTACTGAATGTAGCAGTCAGTTGGTTAGCACAACAGCTTTACACATGTAACATTGGTAGATTTTATAATTTCAACAAAGAGGCCAGCATCAAGAGTGAGGTTTTTCATGCTTTCCCTCATGCTTCGAGTGAATGCTGCAGTAGCAAGCTCTCTTTCACAGTGACGACAAGCACTTTCTTCAGTGTATTTGTTGCTCTGTTATAACCAGTGTACAATAATCAGATGTAGATCAGAAATATTATCAGATATAACAAACCAACTCATGGAACAGAGTCCTTTCTGAGAAACTAACAGTTGCCCACCTAGTAAGGAAATCTCTTACCTTGAATTGAATATGAAAGTTGATTGCCCATTGTGAAACAAATTCTTGTATACTACACCACCACCCATATGTTGGGAAGTTTTAATGAAGAATGCAGACCCCCAATATAGTGCCACTGTTTGTACACTACACTTTGTGGTAGTAAATCAAAGTACTTCGCAGTAGAGGATTTCTGTTCACAGACATCCATGGGCAATAAGTGGGTGTGGCAGTGTTTCAGGGTTTGACTGTTGTTATTGCATATTGAGATGAAATTCTTGGATACACTTCTTCACCATTAACAAATCTGGACCTGTGAATCAAAATGGTGTAAGTCCAGTTTTAATGTATTTGAGATGATACATCATTTTCCTAAGAAATTCAGGTTCTTTCTGATGCAGATGGTAGCAAGTTCATATACTGCCCCTGTGTAGCTCAACCTTGAATTAAACAGGAGTGAGTCGCATATTGGTGAAAGTAAAATGATGTATTATCTCAAATATGATGAAACTGACCTTACACTGCTCTTCTTCTCAGGTCCAGGAGTATTTCTGCCCTTTCGTCCATTTCTTCAATTCATTAGATGTTTTAAAAAATCAGCAAATGGGCTTATTAACCCTTTCGTGACAGAGGTTAACCACAGTGGACGTGCCATGTGTGTTTGAAAAACCCAAGTCACCTGAAGTCGTAACCAGTAACATGCAAAGAAATGGCAGCCATTTAGATGCTTGTCATTTTCAAATGACCACTGTCATTTAATGCCCACATGAAAGGGTTAAGTTGTAAAATAAAAATGCCTTAAAAGGGGTAAGGGTGAAGACTTTTTAATTCCATAACTAAATTTACATTCACTTCATTAGAATATTATCCCATTATAACTTCTGCATTAAATGATCACTTTTCACCAACATTTTCTTGAATACAAGACAAAATGTGCACTTTTGTGACCAAAACTGGTAGATTGTTAGACAATTTTTGGCAGATCTCTTCCATAAATAACAAATCACCTTCACTGTATTTTGGAATTTTTACCTTTTTCTTGCATGGCTGTTCACCTACAGTATGAATGCTGTGTGTAGTGTTTTAAGTTGACACAGAAATGGAAAGTACTTCAGCCTTTTTGCAGCGGTTGGGGGAAAAGGGGCATGATTTAAAGTAGCAGTCACCTTGTTTACAATGTGAAGCTTTCCTTGAATTGACAGCATCTTACATCTCATGCCGGCTTCTGATGTAATAAGCCTGCTCACCACATCTTCAGCAACTAATGGCTGTGCAGGATAAAACAATGCACAGATACACAATTTTATATGAACACAGAAGGCACATAAATTTTGCACACAGGATACTTCAGATTATTGCAATTGAAGTAAAATGGTTACTGTTACAACGTGCACCATTAAACCCACACATCTTTGCATAGTTGAATACACACATACTGTAAATTGTCTGAGAGTTTTGAAAAGGTGCCTGAATGATCTGGCATAAGAAAGGAGTACTGATTTTTTCATGTCTTTTCTTATTGGAGAATCTGATACAAAATGTGTTGCTTTGGTATGCTTACACATTATCCAGCTACCCGTGTGTCTGTAACACTTGTGTCCTCTGTACATGCCTGATACCACACCTGTCAGTTGTAACTCACACCCCCCTCCCAGTGTATTCCTTTGTATTCTTAGTTTTGTTGAGAGTGGGTGGTGTGCAGTGTAGGTACAGCCAACTGCCACCGCTTTTTTTAATGTAAGTAGTATTGTGGTGCATTAAGATGTTTGAAATCTGAGGGGTTATGCTTCTGTTTGCAGATATTTTATGATTTAGTGCGACAAATTAACAAGAAATCGCCAGAGAAGAAACCAAAACAGAAAAAGAAGTCTCTTTGTGTACTTCTATAAGAAAGACAAGTGGCGCATTCGGTGCCATCCCGAACTGTACATAACATAATGTTGTGGCCTGGCACCGACAGGATGAGGGGTGGGGAGAGATTGGGCTTCCCCAGCCCACAGTTATCTTATTAAAATGAATCAATCCGTGGTCACGTTATCCTGAGAGCCTGTCGAACAGCTGGTATTGGCCCAGGCCTGTGTTGGGCTGTGTTGAAGTCCGAGGATTATTTTGTGAGAAACAACATGAAGTGCACAAGGATTTGATAGTAAGTGTCAGTGCCATCCTTTGTACCAAGGTGTTTACTTAGGAGGTCTACCAACAAGGCGTGTCGCATTTGCAACACGTGGGCAGCACATTATCTCCTCTCTTTGAAAAACTCTGTGCCACCTTGACAGGACTCAAAGATCTCACTGGTTGAAAGATAACAAAACAAGAATAATCAGCTAAAAAAGGTTGTAGAGAAACTACTCTTTTTTTCAGTCTGTGGCCTTAATACATTGTGCAATGAGTCCTCCCACCCCTTTCCCCACTTTAATGCCTCCTACCACAGATGAAACCAAGGTCCAGATTAGTCGGCTGACGGTATGACAAGGTTTGGTGCGTGCCCTTCCACCTGGCCTTTGTTGATTTTCTGACTGGACAGCAATGGTTTGCTTGAGCCTCTCCATCTGCACAGCTGCTCTGGACTAGTTGGAACAGAAACAAACCGACCAACTAACTGACTTTTGTCATTCATATCTCATTCTGTGTAAAGCTGCCAAGGTCTCTTTGTAAATTTGTGCAGAAAACAAAAATAACAAAAAAAAAAAAAGGGAAAATAAAAAAATATTAAGGAGAAAATGTTTTCTACTTTTTTATCTGAAATTTAAAACAATTTATTTCCAATATTCAACAAATTTTATAA
>Ga0136643_10010673_pt1 | contig 13572 bp, 8 predicted proteins | sample TergutLab28metaG_FD_96883 | JGI IMG/M metagenome (GOLD analysis project Ga0136643, IMG submission 96883) | Labiotermes labralis P1 segment gut microbial communities from Petit-Saut dam, French Guiana - Lab288 P1 (version 3) (version 3) | ecosystem: Host-associated > Arthropoda: Insects >...
TATATAAAATGTGAATAATACAGGAACCAAATACGTTATAATTATGAAACAAACTGCATTTTGAAGAGAAAAAAAAACGGAGAGTATATACCATGTTTAAAATATTCAGTACCTATATTTGTTAAATAAATATATAAAATGCAACTTTAGAGGTCAGCGGTGCGGTACAACCACTATAGTTGACATTAGGCGTCTAAAGGTTAAATTCCCTTACTATTTTGAAAGCAGTGTCAAACATCTGAAGAAGCCCCAACTGTAGTAACTGTTTTCAAGGCACACAGAACACAAACTGAAATTTCATGAGCTTTCACTGAATAAATTTTCACACAAAGTAAAGAATTCCATTAATGGAATTAGGAACCTGTTACCACTTATGCCACTGATAGAACCTCAAAACAAGTGACTCAATGGTGGATAACGAAATGGGGTCTGCACTCTCCACAGTTTCCCCACATATCAGCATCTTCTGCCTCTTTAAGCATGTACACATATGAACCAGCAGAAACATGTATGGAATGACAATTTTAATATTAGACACCCTGCTGTGTTTTTGTATAGTTAATCAATAAGTATAAACTGTTAACACAACTGTATGTTTAAAGAAATTACTAGTAATGCAATTATGCATATTCCTTTTAGTGTTCTTCTATCTGTAGATGTTTCTGACTTGGCCAGCAATGACATTTTTTAGTTAGACATCCTGTTGTGTTGTCACATATCTTGTAAAGAAGTCAGGAGTTAATTTAATTGAGAAGAGCAACAGCAAGTTATTATTCCAATCAGAACATCTTAATCTTGTATTTTACCATTACAGGAATGACCTAACCTGTAACTGTATAGTGAGATGTAAAAAAGAATATCTTGTTTGCTCCATCCAGCTACACCAAGACACCACCTATCCATTATAGTAACTGTATTTATTTTATCCTTAGATTTTAATTTATCCCAGAGGCAACATATAAAAAATGGACCATACTTAACCTTTTGATGCCTAATGTCAACTATAGTGGTCGTGCCGCACTGCTAACCTCTAAAGTTGCATTTTATATATTTATTCAACAAATATAGGTACTGAATATTTTAAACATGGTATATACTCTCCATTTTTTTTCTCTTCAAATGCAGTTTGTTTCATAATTCTAATGTATTTGGTTCCTGTATTATTCACATTCTATATACAGGATGTGCTAATTAAAAAAATAATTCCAGCGCCAAAAGGTTAATTGTAAAAAGTGAGATCTCCGTTTAGCAAAGCATATGTATAACTTACGTGTTTTATCAAATTTTAGCCTGATGACACCCCTTTAGGGCTGCAACATGTTGCTGTAAAATTACTAAAAATAAAGAAGTGTTAACAGTTAACACTTATCAATTACGTGTAAGGAATGGTTCCACTTATTAATACACCAACTTTCATGCATACTAATACAAAATGTGCTCCCCAAATTTATAGGTAAAATACATTACCAGTAACTGCCCCTTGCCCAATGCTTTTAGACTGTGACAAATATTATAACAGTTCAACCCCCTCCTCCCATGCACATGCATAAATATGAATATTAAGTGACAATTTCATTCAACATTATGTTTTGTTTTCATGTGCTAATATGCTTATAGGAACATAAGGACAGGATTTATATGTTGAATCTGCATGTTTTGGGTTAGATACCGCTTTATACCCTCTTTCAACAGGATGAAATTCTGGGGCGTGTGATCATGTGTCTTAGGCAAACTAGGGCACAGAACACCGCCACCATGGATCAATCAGCATACATAAATATTCATGTACTGAACACTTTTAACACTGCCAAGTGCATTATGTTTTAGAATGAAAAAGTGACAGCACATTTCAGTACCAATATAACTAAAAGCAATCGGCTTCGGTGGTCTAGAGGTAGCGTGCTGGCCTTTGGTACCCAAGTTCGCGGGTTCAAACCCGGCTGAAGCCGTCGGATTCCTTCAGAGGGGAAACAAAGCCGTCGGTCCCATGTCGTAGATTTGCGGCATGTAAAAGATCCCTAAATTTATGTGAAGTCGGAATTTAGGCAAAATTACTACCGGACATCTTTCTTGCCTGCAGTTCCACCTTTCACTACTAGGATCTCTCACGTCGCTGAGGACGCAGAGGCACGTGGTGGTGAAAGTGGGAACATCTAAAGGCAGGGAAAAGCAATGGCAAACTATCCCCAAGAATTTGCCTAGGATGCATGTGCCAAGAGCCACATCGGTTCCATAACCGGGCTCTGGTTCCTGCCGGACCGGCCTCTAGGGCTGAATACTAATGAATAAATGAATAACTAAAAGCATGAGCTACATACAGCCTACAGGAAAAAGGGAGAGAGAGAAAGAATAAATAAATGTGCAAAAGCACAACTACTCTGCATAACGTAACAAGGACCTGCACGTAAAAAGCTTGCATTCATTTGTGTGTTAGAAAAGCGATGAAGCCACATTAAAACAGAAAATAAAAAACTGCAAAAATTTCGAGTACAGCATATCTACTTTCTGCTTAAACAACAATTAGTTGTCCAGTATGCTTGGCATTATCAAGCAACAATTCTACACTTGCCTAGAGCAACTGCATTACTTGCTACTGCATCCATTGCCTGAATCTTGGCAGTGGCAGCAGCAGCGGCAACAGCTGCAGCTGTGGGCATCATACTGGATGCACTCGCTGGCCCCTGAAAAACAATAACCACATCTTTTAACATAATAAATAAAATACATTCCTCACTTTCATCTAATCTTACTAATGACAGTCCTGCATCTAAGACAAGGAATGGGCTGTAGATGACATCCCCAAAGTACATGCTTCAATCATTCATGTCAAAATATCTCCTGCACACAAATACACTACAGCTGTGACTTATATGGTCTTAACTTTGCACTATTTTGAAATAATGTGCTTATTAGAATGATGATGATATGGTGGTGGTTGTAAACCTTACTGTATATGCAGAAAAATTAAAACAAGATACTATACATTCAAGTATGGTAAAAACGCTTAACAACTGATGACCAACTCAAAAAAAAACAGTAATGACTGCAGGCAGTCATAGATGGGATGAGTGTCTCAATTTGCATAAATTTTCATGCAGACACTTCACCAATGCAACCAAAATGCAAATCATGACCACACACACTATAATAAGAACCTCACTGAAAGCCCCCGTCCCCAAAGGGGGGGGATTTGGGTTGAACAGCAGATAACATTATTGTACAATTTTCAACTTTCTTCCAACATGGATGAACTTGGCTGTTTTATTTTTAACAAATCAGGTGTGCTGACAATGAAAATGACATAACACACAATTATTTTGAAAGAATATAATTTGCCACTAATTACATGCAATTAAATCACAAGGCAGACAAAATATGAAAAATTTCATTTATCTTTTATAACACCATCAGCCATCTGTGATCATGTATGTGCCATTTCCAAAAAGACAAATAAGGTATACATAAGAAATATGTAAAAAAAATAAAAAACTTGCTGCATGTTACTAATATTTCCACAATTAAATTTATTAAATTCAAATTTGCACTTATTTAGTGCCTTGGTACCCAAGCTGAAGCACCTGGTAGTAAAACTACTTACAAACAATAAATTTATCCCTATAAACAAGGGGCCAGAAAAAAATTCTCTGCTCTACTGTCAAGAGCTTGCTGCTCAAACATGAACTCAGGTATGTTTCAACATAACCTGAGACATCTGTGAACTAAATGTGTAGCTAGCATCAGTTCAATAGGACTGTCCTTTAAATGGTTGCAACACACTGTAACAGAGCAACGATCATGTTTCCACATTCTGATGGCACACCAGACCTTTCACAAGCTCTCACAGACAATGGAGATTAGGTGAGATGATTTTGTGGACAACCGTGGCCAACCTACAGCTCACTGAAAGTAGTGATCAAGATACATTTTCACAGACATACCAGGATTTGTACTTAGGCTATGAGTGGTACTACTTCCACATTTCAATAATTGTGAAAAATTTCAAATGCAATTCAGTAATCTGTATGTATGTCCACACATGCAGTACCTCACAGCTTGCCTCAACTCACACATGACAGCTGTGCGCAGTCTGGTGTGTGGGTATGCAAAAGGAAAACTGAATGCTTAAAATGGCACTTTGAATACTGTTGCCGACCTTAATATTAGTAAGGTGGGTACCAGTGAACAACATATCATGAATAAGCTGTGTGGTGGAATTATAGTATTTTCCAGTGAAGTGTGTGCAGTTTCAGCAAATACACTACAATTTTCATGAGATATCCTGACAATCATGCAACATGGTTAGATGTAACATGAGACTGTGAAAACAACACCCATTACAACCCGATGACAAAAACTGAGCATACTGGTGAAAGACTTCTGACTACACAAAATACGAACATAGTCATAGCTGCTGCGACCTGTAGAAGTGCAGTGCCAGAGTGACCTTCAGAATTACAGAAAACACTTGCCACAAATCAAATCACCAAAATAAACTTTACTCACAAGAATAATCTTCAACAAACTGACACAAAAATAAATATATTGTAGTACCTTGGGCTGCCTCACCTGCAGTGCATTGGGAGGGGTGATTGCCCTCCCCACTCTCAGGTACTGGCCTCCAAGATCAAAAAGGTTCATTGAGGCTATGGCTTCTATTGCAGCCTGCTGTGTCTCATATTCTATGAAACCGTAACCTTTGTGCCTACTTGGTGTGCTGCCAGGAGCCAGTTTGCAGTACTTGATTGGCCCAAATGCTTCAAAAACACTGTGGAATATAAAAAGTCTGTACAACATCATATTGGCAACCCTGGAAGGAACATGCATGAATTATAGCAGTAACAGCTTTTACTTTGTTAATACATATGTGGAAGTGAATTTCTGGAACACTCAACACTTGTGGTTCACATATACAAATCCTCTGCCATCTTCCAACTTCAAATTACTATTCAGCTTTGTTGCAGTATGTAAATATGAAATAATACTAACCTTTTGATGTCTTCTTCAGTCAGATCTGGATGTATTGATGCCACATAAATCCGATTGTAATGTTTCGCTTCTTCAGTAATCTCATCAATAACAGATTGCGCCTGGGGCATGTTGCTGGGGCGTCCCACCTGCAGTAGGACACCGACAATTAAACTGTTAAGACATGGGTCGGTACGCCTCCGAGATTTCATCACGGAGACTACCAATTTTATGTAGCAAAACTTAATTTAATCAGCATGGGCTGAGTTAACTCAAATGGTACATCATTCATTGCCACAGGCAGCATGGTTCCACAGCCAAAGGAGACACTCCTCGCAACGACCCCGACACGCAAGGAAACCTGTGAGTAGATAAAGCTGAAAAGAAATGTTTTACTAAGGCAGTAAACAATTCAACAAATGAATGTAAGAAGACAACTAAAATGATAAGATAGCTCCACCATATATCAGTAACAGAAATGCTTCCTACAAGGCCAAACGTTTGAATGCAAAATGTATTTTAAAATTTCACTACAGTCATATCTCCTCAGGGAATTACTGACAATAAAATGCAGTACTTCTGAATATCTGAACTGCCTTTATATTTTACCCCAAAACACGTCAGGATGTTTCCAAAGAATAATATCAAATACAGGTTACTCCAAACATCACTGCTGAATTCATGACACAGTTCTGTCTGCAGCTTAGACTTTTATTGTAAGAAATGTGTGACCTGTTTTGAGGTAACTGTTCTGTCCATAATGTACGCTCTTCAATGCACACATTGCACTGGCAGCTTGTTACTTGAAGCAATGAGTGGTGGAAGTTACCGTGTGGGTGCTCTTCTCTCATACTCACGGTCATCCCTCGCAGTTGGTGTTTCTCAGCCCCTGCCCCTGGCTCCCACAACGATTATCATCACGAGTCTCTGAGACACACAGCCCCTGCTTCTTTCTGCTCACGCCACGATATTCTAAGGTACGAGACTTTGCGAAAGAAGGAATGTATTTGGGGCCAACTTAATCATGATGAACGACATAAAATAAACAATGATGCACTACCATTAATGAGTGTTTCGGTATAAATAGGAAAGCCATTGTGGAACAGTTGCATTTATAATATCTGCCAAAAGTATCATTGTCACACATGAATACTGAGTTATTTATAAGCAAAAATATGCAGACCCTACATAGGAGATTGAACGTGTAGAAATTTAAGTATTCTGAAACAACAAATTAAAAAAATTACCACTTCAAGTGCAAAGCAACAAACTTCATAATAATCTTATTACTGTTATTATTCAGCATGCATCCTATGGCATGGACACATGGCAATGTTATTAGCAATAACTTGGTATATATAGGCAACAAAGATATTTCCTGCATTTTTAAAGCTGCTACAAAATCTCTTTTTTGCTTCCTACAACTTGCATTTACTTCATACATCCATTTTTTTTTGTTCAAAGAATATGTTAACCATAACACGTGCTAGAATTTAAAGACTCACCCCACAGGATAAAGGTTAACAACTATGTAACCGTATTATGACCACTTCAATGTTATTTGACAGACAAAAAAAATGGAATTCTCTTTACATTTCAATTAAATTTAACAACAAAGGAATTTTGTTTGTATCTCAGTAAACTTTAATGCAACAACTGCAGATATGCAACAATGGTCCACTACATAGCTCACCTATCTCAGAAGCAACATGGAATCCACTGTATTAAGCACATACCAGTTCATATAAAGTTTACACATGAAAATCAGCTCTAAATGGCAGAAATTACATGCCATATTTTGAATCCCACGACCTAATATGAGGAAGGTGGTACCTTCTTTTACATCTTTAATCCGAAGTGTACAGAGGTTTATAGGTTATTCAGCGCCATTACACAAACCGAAGACATTTGTTAGCAGGAAATAACATGACATGATAATAAAAAAATTAGAACTGAGAAAGACGAAGAGGAGGAGGAGGAGGAGGAGGAGTAGTAGTAGTCGCAACCTACTTTTTAGATATTATTTACCTCGAAAGGAACACAAAATTCATGAACTACACTTTTTGCCCAGTGACAACAAAAAGTAATAAAGGAAGACAACCGTTTAGAATGATGGGGATGTAACACCCTTCCTCCTATTTGTGAAATAATTCCATTGGTTTCCACAACAGAAGCAAAGACAAATTCTTCCATGTTGCATTCCACACTGTGAATTGTGTGATGTGTAGTGTTAACGTTAACTCAGCAGACCCTCAATTCTCCAATGCAATACCAACGTTGTAAAACAGTTCAGGACTTGCTAATGGACTCCACAGAACTGAGTCAAAATTCTAAACAGCTTTGCAGCAGACCTCAAATGGGTCGTCACTCCTCTGGCAAGTTATCTATCTTAAATGCTACAAGCTTCTGCAACTTTTGTGGCTAAAAGACGCGGTGGCGTAACTGTACAGCAGGTTCTTGCAAATGAAAAAATTATGTTTTTCCCCCTGATAATGACAATAACTTTACACGGTTTTGAGGCAACGTTTCACAACACACCTAAATTTAATATGGCACAAGCATACTATTACGTAAAAGGATATTTTCCCCTCTTTGCAATTCACGATGCATCTAGAGGAAAGCAGACTGCTTTCAAATCCACCAAAAATCTATAAAGTCACATAAGACAAGGAATATCCTACACACTTTCACCGTCTAGTGGGTATACTTAGTATATTACAAACCGTGAAACAGAAGAGGCTCACAAATTTTTCCAAGAACTGCGATTTTTGTATTTAACATTAGCAACTTCCTATCATTTTCCAGTCACCAAATTGAATAGGCATTTCTGGAAAAATGTCATAAAAACTGTCTCAGGGGAAGAAAATATTGCCGTGCATGTTCCTACATTTGCTACAAATCAGGAATAGCAAGTCATCACAAGAATCCTCAAACAACTAATGGTACAAGCAAGGAGAACTGAAGCTCAGCTGTTAACAACAGCGCGAATAAGGAACTTCTACCTTGATGTTTCTTCCCCCTATCATCACGCCATTCATCTGTTCTAGTGACAGCTGGGCAGCCTCTGGTATCTCATACTCTACGAAGGCAAATCCTTTATGCTTCTGCATTACTGGGTCCCAAGACATGTTGATTGATTTGATCGGACCAAACGGCAGAAACGCCTGCCTGATCGTGTCTTCCTTCAGTTCAAAGCTTATGCTTCCAACGTAAACCCTGTCAAAGATTTTCACCACAAAAAAAATTGAACTACAAAATCTCTACACCTCAAGGGTAAACATTTAAAGTATGTCATCTGCCAAGTAGGGGTTTCATAAACAGGAATATTTCAGAGTGAAAGGAAAGACACAAAACTAATTGACTAAGAAATTCCCAGGCACAAGACTCCTGTATGGTTTTCCACACCCTTATTTTGCAAAACATACTCGTTTCTGACCCTTGAATCCTTTCTTGAGACAAAGCCTCTTATTTCTGGTCTCCTTCAGTTTTATACTGACACTAAGTCCCTGCTCCACGCAATTCTGGACAAAAGTGGTCTACCATGTACATTCACACTGTAAAACAACCCCATACACTTACAATGCAAGCTGGGGACACACGACATGCACGCATGTGCGTGTGTGCACATACACACCAGACTGACAGTATTAGTGATAAATTTATTGTGAACCAAAATTCTGAAGTGAAATACATGGTTCTTACAACACTGTTATTGAAGATTTGTTTTCAGGGATGTTATGCTGTGTCAATGTGTAAATGGTACTCAACATTTCAAACAAATGCAGTTATTTCTTTTATCACTGGGATCGAGCAGTTAAAGAAATAAAGGCATTATGATCCTTGTAAACAATAAGAACTACTTTCCCAACACAGTATAACACCCCCAAAACACTCAATCTTCAAAATTTTCAAAACATGTGATTAAGGAAATACGCCATTAAAGGAAACAACAGAAGTAAACCATGTTATATGTCTACACTTTGGAACAAAGAAATTACTTCATGCTAAGCTTGCTTTTCCAATCTACAAAACACACTATGAAATTTGAATGATTCATGGCACAGTGCAAGTGAATGTAGATGTGTGTGTGGCACCTCTCATTATGTTCATTACACACTCAATTGTGTGTCAATACCAAGATACAGGTAAATATATCAAAACAATATGATTCAAAGCTGTACACATGGGTATTAAAAAACCTGCTGCCCTACAATATCAGGCATGTGTAAAAACGCCTTTCATTTGCCTCAAATATACACTCACGTCTTGGGCGTACCCTACAAACTATTATGAATCACCAGTTTCTTGAATAACTATCGAAGTCCACCCTAGAACAGCGGGCCATGAAGGTCTGAGGGGGTGGGGGTAGAGGTTTAGCTGCAACTTTTATATGACGTTTCTCAGGAGTACAGCTAGTTATTGCAAACTACAATTATATATGCAGTCAGATCTTATCAGCATTTTTATCATACTGAATGGGAGTCATAGCCAAGTAATACTTGGTGCTCAACCACCCAATCTATAAACCCTTTTCATCATTCTGCAATTGTGCCATACTACAAATATTTTAACTGCCTCCATGAAGCACAGTCCGTCCTTGAGCGGATAACAGCTCCTCAGGTGAGGTAATTCCTCATACTGAGCCAGCATTCATTATCATGTTTGCAACAGCCCACCACTTAACCTTATCCTTTAATTAATGAATCCACTCCACACACTCCCCCATCCTACTTATTTAAAATCAAGACTGATATTAATGTCGCATCTCTTCAGAGGTTTTCTAAGTGACCTCTTTCCTTAAGGTTTCCCCACCACAACCCTGTACGCATTTTTCCTTTCCCCCTTACATGCCACACCGACCCCAGCCTCATTTGGTCACCCTGATAACAATTAGTAAAAACTAAATGGTAGAAAACCTTCAGCAATTTTAACCTGCTCTTAATTTCTTCATTCATGCAATTCTGGTTTGTCATTTCACAATAGATCTTGGAAGTGTACCGTTGTACCTCCTAACTGAAAAGTTGTGCTGAAATTTGCTCATAAACAGGTGATTTATGTCTTTGCAACTCTTCACTAACATCTCAACCTTAAAGGCATTAGGCAATGGTAAATATTTCATATTATTAAATGTGCAGATTTGAAGGAAGATGGTTGGAAACCCAGGTCTGGCCTAAAGAAGAAAAATAAACCACAGCAAAAATGCTTGAGTCTCACAACTACAAACATACCCTTAAGCTCAGAAACACAGGAATTTCTGTGCACAATAAAAAATGGTATCCAATAGAGACTGAACATATGCCCCGCACATATGGCAACAGCATTCAGAACTCTGTCCTTAAAAGGTTACATGCCTCGTTGTGGGCTTGGGGAGAATAAATACCTGCAACTGTTGGTGAAAATTAACATACTCATAAATGCGTGGATACCTAGAATACATTTCTACATGTCTGGGGTGGAAGTACAGTATTGGACTACCTGAACATGAGAATAGCCAGTTTAAATCTGACCCAAGGCAAGATATAAGACTGTCCCTTTCCACGCTGCAGTGTCTTATGCATGTAAGATCACCTGCAATAGGCCAACTGCAGCAGTCTTATAAATGCAAACCAGAACAGGCCAAAACGTCTAACCCCAAAAGCTGATGCAAACAGTATGGGCATCAAAGAATATGAGACAGCAAATCTCCAGTTATTTTACACCTATCCCTGTGTTCAATGATTGTTCCATGAAGGTGATCAGCTCCTTTTACCACCCCCCCCCCCCCCAAAAGCTACCCATACTCATTGGACAGGGTGTCGGTTGGATACCAAAGCTATTCTGGATGTTACCAAAAAGAAAAGTTCACATCATGCATCAGAAATTCCTTAGCATTCCATACTGTTCTGTGAACAAATGTGAGGCTTCGTAATCAAGGTAATGGTACAACAGCACAGCCAACACACCAGTAGCCATGATATGTACCAATGTCTTGGGCCTCATATTCCAAAGAATCAATCAATCAATCAATCAATCAATAGTCCCATCATTCCACTGTGGAACATAGAGCATCCACAAGATTCCTCCACCGCACTCTATTCTTGGTAACGCACTCAATCTCTGCCCAGGTCTCCTTTGGCCTCTTCAAGCACCGTTCTTCGCCACGTGTTCTTCGGCCTCCCTCTACTCCGTTTGCCTTGGGGGTTCCACTCTAGGGCTTGCCTGTTATATCATCAATCAGTTTCCGCATTGTATGGCCCAGCCATCCCCACTTGCATTTCCTGATCTGCAAAACTATTCTTGGTTGTTTTGTACGCTTCCACAACTCGTTATTTGTTATCTGGTCTGGCCAGAAAATTCTTAATATTTTTCTCAACCTTTTATTAATAAAGACTTGCAGTTTAGTTGTTATATATTTCAAGTTTTTCCAAGTCTCACAGCCACAGAGTAGAACCGCTTTCACGTTCGTGTTGAAAATGCGAAGTTTGGTTTGTGTTAGTATGTCATTGAATGCCAAATCTTGTTCAGTACACTAAATGCTACTTGGGCCTTTTGTACACGAGCTTTGATGTCCGCTTCCGTTCCCCGTTTTATCAATAATACTTCCCAGATAGGTAAATTGTGTCAGTTTTTCAATTATTTCATTGTGTATATAGAGGGGCTCTTTGCTTGTCAGGGCAATTCGCATCTCCTTAGTCTTCTTTACATTGATTTTTAAACCCGCGTTTGCAACTTCTTTCCCTAATCTTTCAAGCATTTCTTGCATAGTTCGTGTTGACTGGGTTAACTAACATATATCGTCGGCATAGTCTGGATTCGTCAGTTTACCCCATATTCCCCATCTTATACCTTCAGATTCTTTACTTACTTTGGACATCACGTAATCTAGAGTGACAATGAACAACAGGGGTAGAGTGCATCCCTGTTTTACTCCATTCAATACCGGTATCAGTCCTGATATAAAATTCTTATGTACAACATTACATGTTGATTGCTCATAAATAGCTTTTATGATAGAAATTATTCTTGGTGGTACACCTTTTTCCTTCAGGGCCTGCCAAATTGCCGTTGAAAATCAATAAAAACCAGTTGAAGGGGTGAACAAAATTCTATTGACTGTTCAACAATTATTCGGAGCATACTGATATGATCCACACACACACTGTTTGACCTGAAACTGGCTTGTTCTGGTCTCATTTTAGGTTCCAATTCTTCTTTAAGTCCATTGTGTATAACAGTTGCCAGTATCTTACCTATTATGTTTAGCAGAGTTAATCCCCTCCAATTACTGCATTCCATTAAATCATCTTTCTTGGGGAGATTTATAATAAGCCCATGTTTCCAGTCATTTGGTATCCGACCAGACTCCCATTCCTTTTTTAACAGGGATTCTACTATGTCTGCTATAGTATTTGGATAAGTTGTAAAAAATTCTGCTGGTAAATTATCCAGGCCACTGGCTTTATTCGGTTTAAGATGCTTAATTGCAGCTTTAATTTCTTTCTTGGTGGGGGCTCCTGTAGGAATTTTTGTAATTTCAGGTGTCATTTGTATAATATTCATACTTATTTGCCGAGGCAGTGCTGCCAACACACCAGTAACCATGATATGTACCAATGTCTTGGGCCTCATATTCCAAAGAAACTAACCTCCAATTATGGTGTTGCAGGCGAAGGAAAAATCCGAAAAATGTGAGAGCTGCAAAATGATTTTCACTTATTCTTGACTGAAAAATATTTTGCAGCTTTCACACTTTCAATTTTTTCCCTCCTCTGCCTTCAACATTTGTCCCCAAGAACAAAATGTCTCTTGTTCACTCACATATTGTGTGACTTCCGAAGGAAGGTAAGGGAGGGATGAGCGAATGTTGAAGGCAGAAGCACCCAAAGGCTATTGCATTCTCCATCAGCTGTACTTGACTTATCACCTCAAAACTAGGGACATTCCACAAAAGGTTAGACAGAGAGAGAGAGAAAACTGGTGTGCCTGGTGGACATTTGTGGAAAATATCACAAACAGCTCTCAATGTCTATGTTTCCAGGTATCATATATCAAACCATTCACAAACTGGTAAAAATCATCCTGCATTAACTCCCCTTAACACAGTATCTCTGAAACAGTTTACGGTATGAGCTCATGTACTTTACACCAACATAGAAGTGCTATTTCAGAAACAGCAGAGAATTTTTCAATAAATGTTTACCTTGACTTTCAGGTCCCCCCCCCACCCCCATCTGATCCCATGAGTTGAGCATTTTCATATAACCTTGCACTTCAGAGTTACACCTGAGCGATAAAATTTTCACTAGTCTTCTGGTAGGAATTTAATGCAAGACACATTGTCCAAACTCCGGAAAATTTTGCAGCTAGGTATTTTAGCTTAGCTGTAACAAACTGGAAGAGCGAAGTACTATTGAAAGCCTTAAATATAAACTTAACACCATGCAGCCAGATGCCACTACAATTAAACATACACTTCCTACATCACCACACTGCACCCCCCCCCCCCCAAAAAAAAAAAAAAAAAAACAGAAAAAAACCAAAACCGACCTGACTGCTCTCAGGCTGTGTTTTGTCAATGGGAAATTCCTTTCCCACAAAAAAAAATTTTACTAACTAATAAACCACAAA
>Ga0136643_10010678_pt1 | contig 13567 bp, 9 predicted proteins | sample TergutLab28metaG_FD_96883 | JGI IMG/M metagenome (GOLD analysis project Ga0136643, IMG submission 96883) | Labiotermes labralis P1 segment gut microbial communities from Petit-Saut dam, French Guiana - Lab288 P1 (version 3) (version 3) | ecosystem: Host-associated > Arthropoda: Insects >...
CGCGCCACATGCCCAGCCCATCTCATTCTTCTCGATTTTATCACCCGCACAATATTGGGTGAGGAGTACAAATCATTTAGCTCCTCATTATGCAATCTCCTCCATTCCCCCGTTACCTCGTCCTTCCTAGGTCCAAATATTCTCCTCAACACATTGTACATTACACTTACACTTACTTTTACTCGATTTTTGGTCTGTGTCCATAATTTTGTATTCAAAACAAAACATTGTTTCGAAAATTGATCTTTTCCTGTCTTAAGGTGAAAGGGTGACCAGCACTTTTTGAAGGGCGCATCTGAGTAGTTGGCTCTTAACCCTTGCGCCTGAAGACGAGAACAGATCCAGTTTCCAAGTCACCAAAGTCCATCATTTGTGCTGTTCATCAGGTACAGCGGACCCACCAGTGGTTGGAGCTAAGATTAACCGCGGGTCCTGCCGAACAGTCGAAAACTGGAGGGATGAGGCCACCCACATACGAGATGGAGACGTAGATGGGACTATATTATTGAAGTTAAACTTGCGGAAATAGAATGTGGCCGAGTAGAAGCTACCGATTGTTCTGTGTGTGTATACATATTTATAGCTGCGGTTGGTGGCAGTCCGGTGTGCTTATAGTTTTCATATCAAGGAGATGATGTCGGCGGGCCTTGCAGCATGGACGGGGAGGTGAGAAATTCGTACAAAATTGCCATCGGAAAACGCGGAAACGGGAGAACCACGTGTGAGATCTGAAGATAGATTGGAGAGTACTCTTAAAGCTGATCGTACGTTAAAAGGTATGGACTGGATTTATCTGGCTCAGGCCAGGGTCATGTGGCGTGTTGTAAATACAGTTTAAATAAAAAGGTGTGGAATTTCTTTGGCTAGCTGAGGTACTGTTAGGCTCCCAAAAAAAAAGACTCAGATGCAGACAGGTTGTATGATACATTGCCCTGAACTGCTGTAACAGCTGAACTACGACGATCTCCTTTCTTATCCCTTCATATTCACCATTCAGTCATTCTGCCATATTTATGGTTTTTTCATGTCTCAGTTGGAAGCAGAATCTGTTGTGTGACGTCACAGTTTCGTGAAAGAAAGCGTACAGTACATATTAATTAGAGGCTGTGCTTTGTCGTGACCCGTCCGTTTCCCACGGTCCATAGAGATAGGGAGGGGAGGGGGGCCTTGGGGCTACATCTGACTGAAGCAGGAGTGCTCTATGCAGACCGGACATCTCAAAATTCACCGTCTCCTGTTGACAGCGGAACTAAATAGCTATAAAAATAACCCAGGAATCCTGCAGGTCAGACCTGTCAGACTCAAAATGGTTGCAGGTGTAGTAACGGATACTCTTTGCATTTAATTTTTCGGTGTGTTGTGCATTCAATACTGTGAGAGTGAAACTCCATAAATCTTGACACCGGAGCGAGCCACATGCTGAAGTCCTGCGTCCGCGTGTTTGACAGTCCTGCTGTAGGTTAGGTAAAAACAAAGTAAATTCGCTGATTTGCAGACTAGACACAAATGTATAATGCGAATATACACATGTATTGCTGGAGTTACAGAGCACGATTTTATAGATTAATAGACGAGGCCTGAGTTATGTATGCAGTATAGTAACTATGCTACGGGCTTGTCGAGTGAGGAAGCGTGGTTCGATTACCGGTTGGGTGCAAGAGATTTTTGCGTTCACCAGCAGGTCCAGCCTTCCATTCAGTGGGTACAGGGCCTCGTTCCCCGGGGATGAAGGGGCCGGAGCGTGAAGCTGATCATTCATCTTTTAGTGCTGTCATGGTATGCACGGGGACGACTGCGTCTGTACCTGGTGTAAAGCTTTTTTCAACGGCAAGTTTTTGAGCGTACAGTCGGTTCAGGAAACATTGTGCATGTGTAGCATTTTATTTTTCTGCAGAAACAAACAATCCAGAAAGGAAAACTTCAGTGAGGCAGCTTAGTCCGCTGTAATACCAAGTGCACTGGTTATGTGTACACCGAGATACCGAACATTTTGCAATACCGCTAATTATAGCGTATCTACCAGTGCTGTTTGTTTCTACCATCTTGTGGTCTGTTTCGTAATTACTGTAAACTCTTGACCGCCGGCAGACGAAACGTAACGACAAGAGAGTAAGGTGTAATCTTCCGCATGTAGTATTTTTTAGATGCGTGTGGGTGCATGCGCGCGTTTGCCTAAGGTGATTGGACGCTGGCTTCTCATCGCGGAGACTCCGGTTCATTTCCGGGGACTTTATGTGGGATTCGTGGTGGACGAAGTGGCACCGGAACAGTTTTTCTTCTGAGGTTATTCGGTTTGTCACTTTTAATCGTCCCACTATTGCGTCGTACTGATCTGTCGCACTGTGTGGTAATCCTGGCGAGCAGCACTGGGCCGGATGTATGGCTGATCTCAGATTGAGGACGTTTAGCTTGTGTTTAGTAAAAAGGTAACCAACGTTTGGAGGGTCATGCTGCCTGCACCTTCAGTTTAGAAGAGCTGATAAAAGAGAGCCACAGCAACGTGGACACCATACTTCTGAAAAGAATTATTAATATGGTACCTTTACACTGCTTTTAAAATACACAAAACTATGTTTTGAGCGCACTTGTTACACTTTTAATATGAACTGTAAAAATTATGTATCAATTACTGAGAAGGGATATTTTATCAGGCTGTTATTTTTCAATGCAACACGTGATTTTCGTGTTTTGCGCAGTAAAATGTTGGCCGACACACGTCACCGGCATTATTTCCTAACTAGTTCATGTGGACGGACGAAAAGATGTAGATGCAACCGACTTCTCTCTCGCAGTCGACCCCTCCGCGCATGCTGCCGCGCTCATTTTAACTAAATTCGTGTAAACTTATTATTTAATTTACTCTGCTTGCTGGTTATCTTAGAGTAACATGTTCTTTTGTTTTCTCAGTGTTTCCTACATTTCAACAATTCCCTCTTCACCGCATTTACGATTACCTTCTACCTTCGGCTTCCCGTCACGATTCCGTTGCCCTCCAGGCCATAACCCCCTTCAGAACACCCCCCGTACCTTTTGTACCTTTGCAGAACTCTCGCACACGTGTATGTGGTGTACATACACTGCTAACTAACAGCGTGGCCTCTGCTTTCCCGGCAGAACTCCTTGGAAGGCATTTTATTTGCTACAACTAACGCGTTGAAACAGAGTACATAATCAGTCAAGAAATTCCCCGCATTTTATGGAACCTGAAGGTTCGGTGGCATCTTCACATGAATTCGCCACTGGTCCCTGTCCTGAACCAGGTTACTCGAGTCCACGCCCTCCCATCGGATTTCTTCAAGAACAGTTTTCATGTCCTACCAAATACGCCTACCTTCTCAGTGGTTTCGGGTTTCCCCACCAAAACCCTATATGCATTCCTCTTATCACCCATATGATCCATATGCCCGGACCATCTCATTCGCCTTGCCATTATCTCCCAAATAATATTTTGTGTGTGTGTGTGGAGGGGGGGGGGGTACATATCGTGAAGCTACTCTTCATGCAGTTTTCTCCAGTCTCCTTTTACTTTCACCTTCTCAGGGCCATATATCTTCCTCAGCACCATATTCTCGAACACGGTAGGCCTAGCGTTCTTCGCGTAATATGAGAGGCCGCGTTTCAGACCATACAAAACGAGAGGGAAAGTTATAGTTCCGTATGTTTTAATCTCATTGTTTTAAGTTGACAGCAAATTGCAGGGCAAAATTTCCTGACCAATTGGTAGAGGCTGTTCCCCGAAATCAAGCCCTTAAGTTTTTCGTGCATGCAATTTTGGTATGTGTGATGTGGTCGCCAAGTATTTTAACTTGGCACGTTTTTTAAAGATGTTATGATTTTGTCCTGTATTATGTAGTTGGTACAGAAACATATAATGCATTTTCTTCTGTATCAGCATTCTTACAAGCAAGTAATAAAGCGTCTGTATTATTCGTTGGAGTATTTATGTTGTATCGTCAATGTAGACGAACAGGTACTGTGTCTGACTCAGTGTCAGTTTCTCCAGGTTTACGTGGCTTTCAGTGACGTGGCTGAAGGCGTTGTCTCTGTAAGCGATTTTCAACTGCAAGTTGCTCCCATTGTTTACTGTATTATTATTATTATTATTATTATTACTGTTTTTCTTGGCGGCGAAGTGAAGTACAAATTTGAGACATTTTTGTAGTCAAGTTGATCGAGGACATCCCGATATGCTTCTGATGTTCAGTGAATAGTCAAATACCGCCTGACTGAACTGTGCATTTTTATACAATATCTACATGATTTGGCCCTTTTGAACCAAACTTTTGGGCTTAATGTTTTTGGCTATAACTATATATATATATATATATATGAAATCAGAAATATAGGAATACCTACAATGAAGATGTTAAAAAAAAAAAAAGAAAACAACAAAGGCTAAAATGTTAATAAATAAAATTTAATTCTGCGATCTTACTAGAAAGTATATGTGTGTATCATGCCTTTGCCTTCATTTTAAGGTTTTATACTTGGGAGCCTGTTGAGAGTCCAAAAGGACTGAAACATGTAGCTTACATGAAAACACACAGTTGTGTCAGGCGGTATTTGTTGACTTGTTGAATATTGTAATGCCCGTTTAGCCGTGTATTATAAAATACTGTCAATATTTATATGTCTTTTCTTGTCGTATTCAAGTCCAAATGGTTGCCCCGTAGGCTTTACAGAACAGTCACATCCAAAGAGAAAGGGACACTTCAAGGACCTGCCACTTTCTCCGTTTTAACCTAAGGTAGATAATTTTAAAACCACTCAAACCTACATACATGCTAAGAAACAAACTCAAAATCAGGGAAACCAAACACAATTGATACGTTCACGTCATACAAATTTTAAAAAAATCCATCCCAAAAATGCTGCCTTTTAATTTGGAGGTGTAAGCAGCGCTTGTACCCGTTACATAGATCCATCGTCCCTGGGCCTTCCCAATGGCAAAGGTGCAAATAAGTGGCAATGGACCGTCGCCTTGTTTCGGACCATTGTGGGCTGGAAACGTAGTAGATGTCTGCCTGTACAGACTTTATTATGGGTTGCATTAAAACGCATTTCAATTAACCTAACTAGTTTCGTGGGTATACCGACCTCATTGAGAATATTTTATAAAACCTTCATCCTGTCCGCATGTTTGGCATTCTTGAAGTCTCTAAATAGCTGATGTTTTGCTGCGTTGTATTACCCTTTTTTCTCAACTGTTTGACGAATGCAGATTATGTGACCAGTAGTTGATGTCTTGCGTTGAAATGCACACTGATGACCCCCCATGAATTTCGTCTACATACTGAGTTAACCTTGAAAGAAGAATGTTGGAAAAATTCTGTGTGTAATTGATGTGGGTTGACATTTATTACTCATTTATCTTCCTTAATAAGTGGCTACAGTAATAGACCCCTCCCGCCTTTGCTGTGAGCCGATCATTCGTTCAGAGGAGTCCTACCGGATGTGTACGTCTAATTGGTGTGATCTAGAAACTTCAACAGTGAGGCGGCATAAGCCCGAGTTGAGTTGTTTCGCCACAGAAAGAAAATAAATTTCTCCCATTGTTGACGCAAAATTCTCTCTCAGTCCAAGTAGAATTAATATGTTCATGTCATACCTTCTGACTGCATCGGTGCTGCTGGAGTTTGATTAGTACCTGGTGTTTTACGCTGTCTTTGCAGGTGCTCAATAGCCATCCCAACCACAGTGGAACTAGAATCAGGTACTAGTAGCTCAGCGGCATGTATTTCAGTTTTCCAAACATCATTAGATGCAATTCCTTGGCCTAATCATAGCACTGTGGATTCTGTAAGTGGATAACTGTTTTCTTCCTTTCCTATATTAGTTCCAGGTTGGTAACCGTTCTTACATTCATTTTTCCTCTTGCATAAGACTGAAGTCTTTCCATATTCTGGCCCGTACTGCTTGTTGCAAGCCCATTAATATTACCTATCAAATATTCTGTTTTATTGTTCCTACATATTTGCCAGTTCCGTGTCTTGACGTTGTTCCTCGTATCTGCATCATTTTGACTCGGATCGTTGAGCATTGTAATATACCTTGGTTTCTTTGATTAACAATTTTGTATGTGCTGCGTGAAGTCATAGTTTACACTGCTTACGATCCTAATAACCCAGACTGTCGTTATCTCAAGGTTTCATATTCTCTAATACTTTCCCAAGCCCTTTGATGTCCCATCTGTCATTGAGTTCTCCAGAGCTTCATAACCATTGAATATTTTAACCTGACTTGCACGTCATATAGTTTTTTTTAGATTGAATCTCCGAACTATTGCACCAGCAGGCAGTTATCATTATCGCAGTCATCTCGTGTGAAAGATCGGACATGAGGTAATTTTTGTGGAATTCATCCCGATGTGGTACATTAAAATTTGGCGTACATGCTGCCGTTAATCACAGTTGTTCACGGCAGCATGTATGTCAATTTGGACATGAAATACCAAAAATTCTCGTTCCAATTTGTTGGTTTGAAAGTGTCTTATCCACCTACGTCTACCTTAACGTCTCCTGACGGGAGTTTTACGTGTTATTTAGGAAGTGATCGAATGCTTGCTTCAATTCCGTACAAAAATTGTCCCCTGAGTCATCACTTTTACCCTTAGTTGAGGCATGCGCATTCAGAAGAGTATCACAGCAGCGATCATGTAGCACTGTATATGACATCTTTCCACTAAGAAACTCTGTTCTCTTAGCTGTTGATGATGCTGTTGTTGAGATAAAATCCTGTCCGTAATTGATCTTCGTAAGTACTTGTCCCTGTTTCTTCTCTTGTGGAATTCCCGTGATGACCTTTGTTTGTCTTTACTTCCTACTGCAGGGAGAACCACTGCGAAATCGAGCGCCGGCGCCGCAACAAGATGACGGCCTATATCACAGAGCTCTCCGACATGGTGCCCACCTGCAGCGCGCTGGCTCGCAAGCCCGACAAGCTCACCATCCTCAGGATGGCCGTGGCCCACATGAAAGCCCTCAGGGGTGAGTTTCTGTTTTTTCTTACGTCTGCTTTTCCTTGATACTAAATTATTTTTCTTGTTTCTTTTGTATTTTCGCTGTGTATGATCATTTTGGCCCATTCGTAATCTCAAGTTGCAAAAATTGCGCCATTAGCTTTGCATTGTTTGCATGTAATATTGGAAGGTCTAAGTAAAATATATCGAGATATTTCATTTGCGGTTGAAATCGGACGATAACGAACACTTCATGAGCAACTACATGAGCTTCTGCAGGCATCTCGAGTGTAAGTAGCTTAATATTTACTGGGGCAAAGAATGTTTCAAACAAAGGCTGTAGATGAAAACGAAATGGGCTGTTGTATACCAATTTCACTTTTTCCTTAAGTCGTATGGTTTTCGAGATAAATAGAAGGGCCCCAACACACGGGACGTTTGAGGCTGTGCTTGCGTTTTATAGCTTGTTTCGTTTATCCGTTCTGCCTGTCCGTGGTCTGCAGTTCAGGAAGGTTTCAGGCGCGCACCGAAGTTCAGCATCGGCGGTCAGGTGGCGCTGTATGGCAGCGCGCCATACTGAATATTGAATGTGCACTACGTACAGGAGGTCGACTGCCCTGCTCCAGTTTCATCGTTTCTGTGTTTCCAGGCAAATTTTTGGATCGTTCCGTGTAACATCCAACCCAGTTCATTTACTAGCGTCCGTCCATGCAACTGTGTGACTACGCGACGTTGAACTCCATAAACATTTTGGGCTTGGCTGGTGACATGATGGCAGACCTGTTAAAGAAACGAAATAGACCAAAAAGAATAAGCATTACGCCGTCAGTGTGTGACGATGACATTAACTGGCGGGACCACCGAAGACCACGTAAATCAGGGTAGTTGGTGTTGTGGACGAGATTTGAAACGGTCAAGAACCAAATACAAGTCGGAAGTATTACAGCTAGAATCGACTGGCTCCAGTAGCTCTAAAGTAGAGACTTAGGACGAGCCACATATCATTATGGATGCTGAACTCTAAATGGGCGGTTGATGCGTCGCATTTGTACGTGCGAGGAATTAAGGTTGCTTAATGTTAGATGAGGCTAAAATTGTGCAAGTATGCCGAGTTATTTTAACCACACGACTAATTATAATGTAATGATAATGCACACAAGCTCGCATGTGTTTTGTTGCCTCTGACCAAACTGAAGTGTTTTTGGTCTTGCCCCTGGAACATGGAATGACGGATACTGCGTGGCAGGGCGATAGAAAAGTAATCTAAGCTGTGTTCAATTGAGAGGCCGATAGTGGTGTTATGGACAATATGAATTCAGAAAGATATGCGTTAGTGGTGTAACAGTTGGGATTATATTGACCTGGCTTAAACGACATAGTGGTAAGCTCTGTCGACACGAATTGAATCCCGGGGTACCAGAAAATGTAGGAAAATTCTTCAGTAGCTGAACGACTATTAGCTTCGTTTTTACTCAGCCCATCTGATATTCCCGTTACACGTTGCAGCTTACAGCCAGCACGTCCCGAATATTATTACAAGCTGATAAAATATGGCGGGCCTTATCTGCGCGTCGCTCGCTTGCTCGTGACTGCACGGTTGCTAGGAGTCGTCACCCCGTGGCGGCATTTCCATTCGGCCCGCGTTCTGCAGTTTTCAAGACAATGGTACTGACCGGATGTGCGGGCCGCACGCAACACCGGCACAAATGCATACTGTCTTGGGCGGCGTTTGAATGAAGGGACCGGACAGCCCGCGAAAAATGTTAGTCGCAGTAGTTGATGACTGGGTCAAAATTTGAACCCATTACCCCCCCCCCCCCAAATCCATCATTTAAACCTATGTATCCACTAGTGCCCATATGATTAAACAAATTTTGCTTTATACCATCATCACGCAATGTTGTAGGTGCCTCTGTCTCTTAAGTGCATGGACAGTGTGCCCACTCCCTGCAATCTATATAGTTTGAAGTTAAGACAAAGGTAGGGAATGACCAGGGTTTTGGAAATTTGTATAGAAAAGTAGTATAAGTACTTGTTCATCACTCTTGGAGTGAGTGGTAGTGAAATTACATTGCTTCTTTATTATGACTGTGTTATGAATATAGTTATATTTCTGCCAACCAGTTTTCTCTGCATCTGGTTACTGCTGTCGTGCCACGTAATGATAACTTTGTGAATTAAATTGTTGTCAGAGATGTATGTAGATCAATTCATGTACTTAAAAGGTGCCAATTTTGATAACCTAGCAGCCAGACCAGAGATGGTGTATTGCAGGTAAATAAATGGGTATGCTGTATAGAAGGTGAAACCAGAATATGTGATTGTTTGACAATGGGCTGATTTTTATATCTTTGAAAAAAGGGTAATTGCACTGGTTGCACAATCAGTGGATCTTTGAAAAGCCATAAAAATGTGAACAGAATGGAAATGCTTTTTTTACGTAAGTGTCCAGTGACAGGAGTTTGTGATTATGGTAATGAATGTTCTGGTTTCCTAACAGTAGGCACTTCATGGATCAGCATAGTAGCACTGACTGTTTTTCAAGTTCTGACATTGGTGTGACACAGTGAGTCTTCTCCATTGTTCCAAGTAGAAATTCTTCATATTCTGTCCACTTGAAGACAGAAATTGAACCACTTACCAAAATGTTATGTGTTATACAACGAACTGAGTGGCTAAGTCCAAATAAGTAGCCCTAAACAACTGCATAGTTAGGTGTGTGGTTAGTCTTTCTGGTTCATCTGCAGGAACCCCAGGGCACATGAATCTGTGCTGCACAGACCTCATATTTATGAAGACACAGCTACCTGTGTTTACGTGAAGATATGTATGTTGAAGCTTTGCATGGTAATGAGCTGCTGTCAACTGCGCTATTGCGCCTTGTATCACTGTTTCTCAACCTTGATGGTACTTTTAGATCCCTTACAGAGTCTCACTAATCTTGGACCCATCCCTTTCAATATTATATCAACATCCAGACCCCTTAGGCACAATTCGTGCCAACATTTAAAGTTGGAATATTTACATACAAGAAACATACTTCAACTATATCTTTACATAGTAATTGTAAAAATTTATTACAAAATCAGTAATTTGTATAACAGTAATGAGAGTAAAGCTAAGATAAGGGAAAGTCTAGAGGAAGAAAAACCCTGTGTTCTCTGAATAGAATCTACTCATCTTTAAAATTCCTCGTTCAGAACCACTGTCTTATATGATAGCAGGTCTGACTTTTAGGCATGATTGCTTCAGAAACATTGTTATTGGACTCCACTGGCCCATTTTTTCCGTCTATTTACATGTGATCTTCAGTGTCTTTATTTGCTGTTCTAATGTTTTATAATTTTTGTGGTGATTTTCTTGCAGTTGAATATTCCAGCATGTTTCTTACAATTTCTGTTATAGTGCTGTATAAAACTTGTTGTTGGAGAAGCGTGTAATCAATCATCTTTATCCATGTACAGGACATAATCAGAAACCTAGAATGATGGTAGATGGTATGACTTCAAACATATGTTGTATGGAGAAAACATGGTAATTTTGCATATACATGCATGGGTTTATGTCTTTCCATAATGTGTTGGAAGAACAGAATGGCAATGCGTAACATTACCATGTAAGTTAACTACACGAATTAAACCATCAACACAACTAAGTTTTGATGTTTATTGAAACAGCATGTTTCCACCCATGTGGGCCATGTTAAAACTACATTCATGCAAAAACACAAGGCAGTATACATTGCTTCCTGTGAATACTGAGATCTCAATTTACAAATTATTTACATTGTTGCAATATTTGTATACTGCCCTTATGTGTTTTTACATGTATTTAAGGTGAAGGTGACCCATGTGGATCAAAACATGTTGCTTTAATACACATCGAAACTTAGCTGTTGACGGTTTAATTCACATAGTTATCGTACGATCACACAACAGGATGTCCACCTTAAAGATTATCACCACGTAAGTTTCTGCAGCACTTGGTTTGTTTGAAGATTGATGAGTGTGGTGATAAAAGGTGGAGTAAATCACGATGAGAAGCAACTGCTATTTCTCAAGTAGCCATTATTGATTTAACTAATAATTATTTTGCCACATCTGTCCTGTCTTATCCACCTTTCATCATTTCTGTCACATCATTATATGCAGAAGTTGCAGGAGATGCAGGGGATATACCAGGGCACCAGGGCATACCAAAAAGTTAAAGCAGCTTGTATATAAAAGTAACCCCCCATGTCAAAACACGCTCCCAAGGTGATCGTACTTATAGCACAGGCCAGTGTGCACAACTTGCCAGTAACCCTTGCTCAGTCTTCACTTTACTGTCAAAGGTGTAGGCCTGCTGGATGCACTTTCCAGTTGCACTCTCTTTGAACAATGTGCTGCCATAGGTGTGTCATCTGGAAGTGTCACACTCTGTACAGAGAATGTGTAAACATTCTGGTTCTGTTTTCCATTTGCAGTGTTAGTGGACATTGTGCTGTAATCAAATTTTTGTGGTCAGGACAGCTCATATCCTCTGAGATTCACATAATAATGTTGGCACAGTATGGAGAAAGGTGTATGATGGGTGTAGAGGGTTAAAAGTGGTAAAACAGGTGTGGTCCAATGAATAGTACCTCCACCTTGTTGAAGGTATAGTTGTGCTTGTTAAGGGCTTGGATATGTACCAGTGAACTTGAAGCCTATGACAAGTGGCAGCCTAGCTGCTGGTAGGGTGCTAGGCAGGTGCCAAGTGAATTAAGAGACAGAGAGACCCTGGTCCTCCAGCTTAGGGGTTTTGGATGTGGGGTTACCACCCCCATCCTCATAAAAGAAACTCATGTTAAGAATTCTCAGAGTATGTTAAAAGAGCATAATTTATGTAGTGAGGGCCTGAATTGGGCTGTTGTACCATAGGAGAAGAAAAAGAAAGAACAAATGTGGTTGATGAAGGCTGGCTGTCTGTTGGCAATGGTAGAAATGGGCTGATGAGTGTTTCTGCTATTGCTGAAATGTTTGACATCACCATGTGTGTTTTATTGTGTATGACATTCTCATGTGTCAAATTTTTTACAAGAAGGGTCGCCAAACGTCTTCATTAGACAATATTAACAAGCATGTGGATTGATATGGGAAGTGTTTGGAGAAGAAAGGGGACTGTGTTGAAAAACAGTACTAAAAGTTTTTAAACTTCCCTTTTTAGATTTAATAAATAAATTTCCTTCCCTCTTTGATTTACCATCATACATCTGCGTAGTGTAGTGGTCCACATGCAATACCTTAGTAATCAGGGTTTACCATTTGGTTTGCAGTGAATTGTTGGATTAACAGAGTAATTCTTTGTTATTAGAATCTGAAAGTGTCATGAGCAACACCACCATAATAAATAAATTCTGATGAAATTGGTGTAGTAATATTAATAATAAAAATGAATTCTACCATGCTAAAATTATACTGTGATGTAATACTGTGTGATTGTTGGTACTGTGTGGCTGAAAATCATGGAGGGAGGTTTTCAGAGTAAGAAGTAAATTTTTACAGTTCGGAAAGTAATTGCTGATCCAAAATCTTGTTCTCACCCTGAACTGTGCAAGAAAAGGTAGTCTGCCTCGTGCCTTGCTTGATGAACCATGGAGGTGAATTACAACATGTTTTCTGAACGTCACTGAATGAGTGGCTGATATATTCCAGACGAAACAGTGTAATGGTGCATGCACATTGGTATAGTTGTTAGTGTATTTTGCAGTACCGATTACATCAGTAATAGTCTTTTTCCATTCATTGAACAGAACTCTTGGCAAGATATAGGTTGTACTTACTCTGAGCCAACAAATCATTCTATGTGTTTATGAAAGTTTATGAAAACACTAGATGCTGTAGTTATCTGTGTCTTTTGATGTGTGACAGAATCATTCTCTCCCTAAGGTGCGAGTGAGTGAGTGAGAGTGGGGTTTATTCATTGTGTCAAGTATGGGTTTTTAATCTTACTTCTGTCATTAATAGTAACTGATAGGTAAGGAAATTTGCTTATTTACACCTGGACGCAATCTCAAGTGCTCTGCTTATATAAACTTGGTGATATCTAACCAAGCACAATGAACCACATGCTGTGCATTGCGTGATTTCTAGTAGAGACCTCATGCTCTGCAGTTTCTGGTTTCTAGATGAGCACAACAAGTCTCATGCTCTGGAGTTCTGATATCAAGTTAACCACAATAAAACTCATGTTTTGCAGTTCTGATATCTAGTTGATCGCGACATATCTCATGCCCTGCAGTTCTGATGTATAGTAGTATAGCATTAACAAATGTAACACTTTGGGGTTCTTGATATGCAGATGAGCACAACAGACCTCACAGTCTGCAGTTCCTGATATCTAGGTCAGCACACCATATCTCATTCTCTGCATTTCTGGTATCTTACTTACTTACTCCATGGTGCAGAGTCCTTCTTGAGAAGCTAACTGGTTTGCAGCTAGTCAAGAAATTCCCCGCATTTTATGGAACCCGAAGGTTCATTACTGTACTCACAAGCGTCCACCACCTGTCCCTATCCTGGGCCAACCCAATCCAGTCCATATACCCACATCCCACCTCCTGGAGATCCATCCTAATATTATCTACCC
>Ga0136643_10010681_pt1 | contig 13565 bp, 16 predicted proteins | sample TergutLab28metaG_FD_96883 | JGI IMG/M metagenome (GOLD analysis project Ga0136643, IMG submission 96883) | Labiotermes labralis P1 segment gut microbial communities from Petit-Saut dam, French Guiana - Lab288 P1 (version 3) (version 3) | ecosystem: Host-associated > Arthropoda: Insects >...
CCCCCCCCCCCCCCCCCCAAGTCACAATTTCATAGTTCTGGTGTAAATAATTTTATTCAAGCCTGAAGGAAAATTATGCCCTAACCCTGTACATGGCACTCTTAATGTGGGATATTTTTTCCGTAATGCCAACTTCAAAAATGTTCTGCAAATTAATACTCTTAACTGTAACTGAATACATTTCATAATCACACAAAGTCACCCGCACTCTATAACAAACAAAAGATAACTAAGCACATGTATGACTCAGAAGTAGTGGTGGTAATACAGCATTCTGTGTCATCCAGCAAACACACCCTAGCCACGACTGAGTGCTGTGAAGTCTGTAGACATAAATCCATCTCCTTGCAGAATAATATAGAGTTCCAAAACATTCCTAACACTGGAAGGATATTTTATTTTTAAGCCAAAGATTATCAACTTCCAAATTCTCAAAATAAGCTGCCACCTCATGCACATAAAATTTAGTGCGAATAGTGCTAGTCACATCTGGTTCAATTGTAGCAAATTTGGCACAATTTTGACAGGGGTAAATTTGTCATGAAATTTATTCACTGTCATCATGGGGTGTTTTGTGGACATAATTTCAGACACTGCTTATAAAGAGTTAACATGAGGATTTCTAAACCTTCCCACTGGCACAGTATCATCACATCCTTCTTTACTCACTTTTGGTGCCTCAAAACAAGCAGGACAATTTTCTGGAATGACAGGCAGGTCCCTGCTCTCAGCAAACTGACGCAGGGATTTTTCTCGCACATACACAAAGGGGCGAATCACACGCAGGTCACGTTCTCTGCAAGGAAATGACATATTAGTAATAAAACTTAATAGTAATCTACTCAGTTAAATGGTTTCCTCCATCACACAAAACCTCTATCAACGCTTTGCTTCCTTTTTTACTGTATTATTTTAGCCTACTACCTGCAATGTGCCTGTCACAAAATGGGTTGATGGGCTGCCTTAATACCCATATGTTACTCCATGGCCTCTTGTATCAGTTGTTTATTCTCAGAACAACTATCCCATGCCAAGGTTTTTATGTATGAAGATACATCTCCATTACCACATGTATCATTATGTAATGGCACTTAACTAAGCACAAGAACTTTACCTTTACCTTTCTACACAAGTAAAGGTAAAGCAATCCCTGTACAGGCCAATTACAGGCCCAGGGGATGCCACGAGATTGAAACTCACAGATTTTGAGACAATCAGCACATGAAGGTGGTTGAGGTTGTCAACCCTAGGCACAGACTGGCTTTACCCCCCAAGGAAATATTGCTGCTATTCATTTCCGTTATAGGCGGAGTCAGTCCCAAGGCTACAGTGCAGCCAGAAGGATTATGTCAATAAAAAATTCAAATTACACAATTGGGAATCAAACCCATGACCTTCTGGCCTGTAGCACAGCGCCTCAACCAAGTACACCACCACGTGCCTCACCCTTCCATACAAAAGACAGTTTTAATACCATCATATACACCTCTCTCTGTCTTTTGGTGTGTAATCTGGTAGGTGGTACTGACATTCTGGCTCCATTTTCAGAGCAGAAGTCATTTAGAGCTTGAAGATGGAGGCAGCTTGTTCCTACGAAATTTTCATAACCACCCACGACACCGAGAAAAAACAGCAAAATGCTTGGTCAGGATAGGTGGGCAACTCCCAAATACAAATCATAAGTGTTACCACTTCTGTACATGTATTTGGTGTGCAGTGTCACAGCCAAAAATACTCTCACATATTTTGCTTCCTTTTGGTGTCACAGGATGAGAGAACAATGTACGAAATTCAGCAGCGCCTTTTTATGATTATGTGTGAATGCACCTGATGTAATAATTTGCCTTATTACTGTGTATGAATGTACCTGATGTAATAGTGTGCCTTCATACTCCTGAGTCTCCCATTGTGAAATGTAGACATAAGAAAACTCTCAGCAAGATCATCAAGATGTTGTCCCAGAGCCAGCACATTATAGCCATGTTTGCGTGCAGCTGCGTAAAGTCTGCCCCGCTTCATTCGGCTGCAGAAACTGCACACAGATTTGCATCCCTTCTCCAGCGTTGCAGCTTGCTGTAAGATTGCTGTACAGAGGATGGGAAAAACTGATTACCAACTACACTGAAGACTGTTTGTTTGTGGGGCTTACACAGCAGTGCCATCAAGCATTCCAGTCTTGTGCAAAGTGACGCTGCATCGCCTGGTTAGTGGTTCCCAACATTTCAAAGGAACGTGTCATTCATCACGGACCTTGAAACCTTGAAGACGTTCCTTCAGAACACAGAACTACTTACTCACTAATGTAGCTGTATATCCCAGAAGACCAGGATCTTCTCACTTTAAGGCTCCTTAACAGCAGATATGCATACTGATTGAGACTTCTCGGATTTGTCCAGCTTTTTACACCTACTATCCTTAAGAAACTGGCACTGTGTCAATTTACATTGTTCAGTTTCCAGGTAAAAGATACTGTTAAACCATGGTTTCAGAGGTTTATTCATCTGATGACAGAAATTTTGAGAACACAGTGGTCATTGGCTGAAAGAACAAACTCTAGAACGCCGGTCCTTCACAAAGGGATAGTGTACTAGGGCACTCAAAGTGGCACGTTCTGCTTTGTTTAGTACTCAGGTTGATGTAATGCTCGAATATTTTCAGCTGATGATGACACACACAAACACTCAAGCGAATGGCGTGAATTAAGGTAACCATGTTTAAACCACAGAAACAGATCCCATGGATGGTAGGAATCGCTTTCCACTCTCTGCCTCCTGTAAAAAGTCTATTCTGGGTGAACACAGGGGCAGTGGGACATGTTTCCCTCTAAGTAATGTGTTTTGTCCCAGGCAGTACTGTTCTACCAGTGCCTCATATTCATCTTTATTTTCATGCTGCTCTTATCAGGACAAGCAAAGCCTGGGCACCTTTAAACAGAGCAGTGCAATTTCAGATAATGGGAAGCACATGATAAAAAAGTACTGTCACAAACATAACTGTGTACAAATGAGTTTAACAAAATAAATTTTTTTTTACATATAACTTAAATAATCACATCTTCCCTACCTTGCTCCTCATAAAGATAATGTACACCCAGTGCCTTGAGATACGGTACTAATGGGCGTGGATCATATGCCAAACTGCCAGGATCTACAGTAGCTGCCCCAAAAGTAAAATTAATCCCCTTCGATTTTGCATAAAACTGGTATTGATGGAGGGTGTGCAGGAGGCTCAGGGAGTCTTTGCCTCCCGACAGGCATACCATCACTCGATCACCATCACGGATCATGTCAAATTCTTGAAGCGCCTGTCCAAAAATACAAACAAATATTTATGAACTATGCAACACCATAAAAGAATGTTATGTCTAACATTAAAAGAAATTCTTGGAAGAAATTAAATGCCCACTGTCCTCCTACACTGTGGGCACAACCAGGCCATCCCGAGGCTGTGGCTTCCAGATGTGCAGCAGCTGCAAATATATTTTAACCAATTTCTATGAATTTTACCATGATATTATTATTACACAACACCTTCCAGGACCATTTCAGCACAAATGAATCAACGCATTACAAGAGAAGTTTACATAACATTTATCTCACAGAGTCTTAACAATTTTTTCAGAACAGATATTTATGTACTTCTTTAATTATTACTTGAGGTTTATTTAATGAATGAAGAACACCGTAACAAACCTTCGTCATGAAACCCATCTGTGGGACGAGATACAAACATGGGATCTCCTGAGTGTGAAGGAGGAGTGCCAATCACATGACTCTGACATTTGGTAAAATGTTTCAATTTAATGTATCCACTGCTATAATATTAATGTCTACTACTCTGATTACAGCAAATCTCATGTTCATTAGAGGGCACTTTCTTTCCAGCAAGTTTGTTCCGACAGCTTATTTTTCATGTACGAGTCCATTGGGATTAACATCTCTGTTTTCCCAGTAATTTTTATTTGACACATGTATTTTTTTTTTACACTACATAGTGCTGTGATTTTTAGAGGCCATGGTTCAAAGGTGCACAAGTTAGTAACACACATAAACATTTTTTTTTACCATAGACCACATTCAAATTGATTTTTAAACTTTACCATTCTATCTATCTGCAAAAATGATCCACTGACCCATCCCATTCCCTAACTGTTTCAGATAAATGAACTTAACTCTATCATGTTATGAAGTTATGAAAATCATTTCCGTAAAACTTTACCTCAACAGCTGGTTTCCAGATTGCCTTTGGTGGGCAATGCCATCTGGTCCCTTTACAAGCAGGTTTAATGGTGTCACTAATATCCTGCTGGGCTCGTACCTCCAGAGCCTCCTGCGACATGAAACATGCCCCCGATGCACAGTCAGATGGTGCTGATACCAGCTGGTTCTCAGAAGTTCCAAGCTTAGCATCACCTCCAGTGCAGCTACTACTACTGGAATCTGATAAAGTGTTCATTTTACAAACATGTCCATTTGCCAACTCACTGCCTGTTCCTTCGGATGTGCCACGTGATGAAGAATCAGACTCTTGGAAAGTCAAATTGATTCCACTATCTTGAGAACTAATGCTATTTATTTTAGAACGCATCTGACAACACTGCTTGCCGCTTGCTGTAACATCCGAGTCTTCTTCAGTTTCAGCGGCTCCATTTCCATTGGCAGCAGCCTGACCTGTCTTGGGCTCTATGGTGAGTGTGTGTATAACTGTCTCATCACTTGAACATTCGCTTGACTGGGTTCTCTCCCCGCTCAGCTCGCCTAACTTTGTACTCAGACATGCAGCAATACCAGGATATGACCCAGGAGTATCAATAGGAGAATCTGCAGAAGAAGACTTTTCTTCACGACTGTGAACATCAGGTGAAATAAGAACATCCACTGCATTCACCATTTCTCTGATCTCTGACTTCACCTCCGAAGCCATTTCCTTGGAAACTTCCATCAAGTAGTCAGCTACGTCATTTGCGGACACTGAATCACTTCTAGCACATTCACTGGAACCTGAAAGAAGTTTGTCCAGTGAGGAATTAGCAAGCTGTTGATGGAAACTACTGCCAGTTTCTCCTGAAGAATCAGTACTCTCTGACAGAACATCTTCTACCTTTGATATCACTTCACGTATTTCTGATTTTATTTCTGTGGCTAATTCCTTTGTAACCTCTTTTACATATGCATGGAGATCTTCTGGACTCTGAACTGAGACAGATGACAATGAGGGAGAAAAGCGACCCACTGTGCTACAATCAGCAGTAGAGGATGTGCTGATTTGTAGTAAGTTGATGCTTGGTAATGAATTCATCTCCAGAGAGTTGAGGTCTGTCTGACTACTGCAGCTACACTGTCGCTGATTCAAGTCTCCAGCACTTAGACCAGCCACTGTCTGTGCAATCAGAATTCCAGGAAAAATGCCTGAAGATGAACCAAGACTATGACACCGTGTCCGTGGTGGATATAATTCGTTTGTAATAATTTGAGTCATTGCTGGAGGTGGTTTTGTCATGACAGCCGCTGGATTCATCACTTCCCCAACAGCAAAATGAACAGGGCTCTGGCAATCTGTTTGAGATTTTGGTTCAGGTTTATTGAGAGATCTGTCACTTGCACTGCTGATACTGAGCAATGGAGGGTACACAGCTGGAATTCCAGATGCCATCATACTTTCAGATTTAGTGTGATCAGTACAAGGTATACTGTTGTGATGAGCAATACCAATGGTATTCAGTGGTGAAGGATGGCCCTCTGTGACACTTCCACGTGAACCACAATATTCGACTGGATCAAACGGAACATCATGTTTAACATTCTGTGAGTTACCCAACAGAAGGTCTTGTGCCTCACTTGGAAGCATGAACCACCGTAAGCGATTTGTTCTTTCGTCAAACATAACGCACTGATCTGCCAGAGGATAACGCTGAGCCATCTGGAAATGAAAAAAAGATGCATTTGAGGTTTTCATAGTAGTGTTTGTTGACAAATGAGGTCTTAAATGATGTGATGCTGTGTGGCTGGGTTAGTGTTTCCCTACATTTATTGGACCTCTTGGACAAAGGCACTGCAGTCCTTTTCAACATGGGGAAACAGTGACCCAGCAAAAGGGAACCCACTTCTGAATTTCATGGCATCATATCTTTAGCAGACCTGAAACTTCTGGCATGCTGTCTTAAACATAATGGCCACCTCTAGTGTAGTGGCATGGTATCTGCTTCAGGTAAAACAAGTCCTTGTCAAGTGAAGGTAGTTCAGTCAGTAAAGGCTAGAGGACCAGGGTTTGATTATTGGTACAGGATGGCACATTTCACTTCGCCACCACATCCCAACAAATGCTGGGATCCAATCCACCTTACGTTCCCTTGAATATTGAGGACTCTTTCCTGTGAATAAAGTGGCAGGACTTGTGAAGCTGCCCAGTCTCCTCTGTCTGTCACTCAGGTGAACAGTGCACACACTTCAGCTCCACCTACCATCATATCAACAAGGATTTGTGAAGCACAGGGACAACTTTACCTTCCCAGTAACAGTTCACACTTTGAGCTGTACTAGCTCTAGATAAAGCTGTGACCTTGCCCCTGGCAAGGGAGAACTGGTTCTTTCCTCCCCCTTTTCTTTCCCCGAGGCTATCATCCGGACTATTGGCCACCCACGTGGAAGAGAAAGGTGAGGGCGTTCCCCCCCGAGTTTTCTTTATACGATATAATTTTGATGTAAATCACTTGACGACAACTCCTTCGGAACTTCAAGTCATCTCCATTGGGCCGCCCAGGAGCAGGAGCTCTGTCTTTGATTGTTCCTAATAGGGCTACGCAGACGCATGGGACATGTATGCAGGTAAAGTTTTTCTTGGCCTCTTTATTTCCAAAATGAAGTTTCATGTTTGTGAGTCGGGACATATCCCGACGTCTGCGTAGCGCCTCACGTGGAACAAGGGGGTTGGTACAGTCTAACCGCCCCGTAAGTTTTGGTTATGTTATTTGTCTGTAATTCATTAAAGCAATGTCTTGCTGTTCATACTGGATTTTATGTATGTCATGTTGACTGCTGAAGCTGGCCGATCGTGTTCTTTGTTATGTATGTGTGTTTTGACTGGCGAATGTAAAGTATTCTGTAGTGTGTCTGCAGGAGCATTGTTTGTACTGTTCTCTTATTTATTGTATGCTGTTTCCCAGTGGCAGACTGATGCCGAGTCAATGATTCATGTATGATTATATTTGTTACATGCGTTACGATCGGCGCAGCACGAAGTTCATGTTTGTTTTCAATGTTACTATTCTTTGCATTATATTGGTAATTGCCTTTTGCTTATCTTATTCGCTGTCAAAGTTAATAATAATTTCACTTGGTAAATTTCTTGTGACTTATGCATTGTTTATACTGACCATTTACCACAAGGCCCCCGCAGATCAGATTTCGATCGCTCAAAGGACCAAGGGCAAAACTAGTGCCAGCCCTCGGATCAACACCCAGAGTACCTTGTCGGTCGGTGGAGGCATCCGAGGGTTCAACTTCTACATCTAAACACTCGCGAAGATTCACATATGGTGTGGAATCTAAATGTATGGTGGCTTCACAGGAGTTAACACATCACAGCACCTGCTATGGAGTGTCAAGGGCTCTATCATCACTACACAGCATTGTAAAGGAGATCATGCACAAGTTCACACAATCTAACACCGTATTTTCATTTCTGTGATTGTTTTAAGTTACATAGAAACAACAGCCCAGTAAAGAATGTGTATATACACACACATATATATTATATATAAAAACTGGTGTGCACTAAACCAAAATAATATCATGTCCATACACACCTTTCTGGCCTTGTTGAATATGTTCCTGGCAGTCTGGAGACAGTCTGCATAATCCTGGGGTGGAAATGTGCCAATTCCAGACACCCTTCTTTCATTTACTGTCATCTTGCCATCTACATAATGGATTGAACCAAGCCACTTCCTGTCTCTAAAAACCTATCAAAATCATGTGCACAATATTTAGACAACAAAAAACGATTTACAAATATTAGTTTTTTTTTTTATTTTATTTTTTATTTCTTAGGGTATCATTTTCATTTAACATGACACAACATAATTTCAGTACTCTGGATGTTATCCATTGCCTAGGTTCCATTCTGATACTGGTCCAGTCATTCAAAACAACTTCTGAGATCAGAATGTCAAGAGTTCACACTGTAGAGCTGTGTTGTAGAATGACAGTGATGTTTATGTTGAATACACTTGAGTAAAAATCAGTTAGTTCGGACAAGTTATGAAATGTATGCAGGGTATAACAAATGTACACAGGGTGCAACAAAACTGGCATATTCATTCCCTTTTCTTCAACAAACTCAAAAACAGAAAAATTTAACTAGAAGTGTATTGGACTTGGAGTGCGAGTTTTGTCTTGTTCTGCGACTTTTGTTCGGACATCTGAACATTTAGCCCGTTACACAGATATGCACAGAAACACACATCAAGAACTTATTTTCAAATACACATAACACACTTTTGATGACAAATGTGTTTTAACTATGCCACACTGCGGTACAAAACATACATAAAACAGACAATAGCAAATATCTCACCTATAATTCCTGGTATATCAAATCCCAATTACATCAGCTGTACCCTGTACTTGAGTCTGTATCATGCACATTCGTCCACAGATAACTCAATTCTTGACAAAGGTGACGTGTGTTTTTGAGATTAAGCTCCTCATTTATTTTCACATGATGTGTTTGATATGGTTGCCTGATTTTAACAACTTGGCTGTGCTATCAACTTTTAGCAACATGCCCAATACCAATCTTACAGAACACCTGTTCACTGGATCACAGGTTATTAAGTGCTCGAAGCTGGATGGACATGGAAAGGGAAAAGTACCTGGATGCATTTTTGGAACATGTAATTGCAAATGCACTTAAACAACGAACTTGCAGGTATAAGTTACATCACAAACTGAACAAGATAAAATTAGCAGAATATCCACAAAATCTACATACTGTGTTTGTGTGATGTCGCCATTCACCAGTCTCAGGATTCAGAATATATTGTGGAAGCAATTTCCATGCTTCAGTTGCCACCATCTTCAGAGCTTCAAGTACAAAAGCTACTTCTGAATCTGACATGAAGAATGGTAAACTAATGCGAGCAAAGCCAGGTCGCAGCATCTCAAAACTTGAATGCTCTTCTCTTCGTCGAAGGTGTGTACGATCTAAACGTCTGAACACAAATTCACACAGTCAGGGTTCTTGCCACAACAAAAATCATGTTAATTACTGCAAGAAAATCCTTCAGCTCTACAAGAAACACTGCACATACAAAAGGCATGAGATGTATGTAGTATCAAAACAGGAGATCATTCTTATTTGAAACATAAATATACATACAAACTAAAAACACTGTACTTTCCAAAACAGATGATAAGACAAATTAACAGAAATATATAATGGGGTTCTCAACAATAAGGTAACACCCACTCTGATGCCAAGAACTTTTTTGTGACTTCAGGGTATATATGACATGTGGGTAGCAGATTTATGAAGCAGTCAACAGGCACCTACACATTGGTTAGCACTGCAGCATTCTACCATGCTAATTAAATTCCCCAAGTTCTCTCTTAACTTGTCATATTCATTGTTGTAAACATTCAGAGACACTGCAGTTTAGAGTTATAATATACACAAATGGATCAACTAAACTTTACTGCAGAAATCATAGCTAGAGATGGGAACTGTCAAAATTTCCCACTGAAATTCAAACGGGTTACATACTACTTGCAATACTGTTTAAGTTATCACATCTCAACATCTAGCATCCTCATGTCAGTTCTAGACATGTTTGAAGTGGAACCCTGAACATGTATCATTGCCAAACATTCTATAACCCACTCTGGATACTGTTGGTCTCTTCTGGCCTGACCAAGTAGTTGCTGTTCTTTTAAGAATTCTATTTCTTCATGTATGGTACTGTCACAACATTCCGTGTTACAAATATAAACATCATTACTTACGAATCTTCAAGCAGAACTGCTTCATATTCTTGTGCCAAATCTTCATCTATTCCTAACAAGTCCTGCGCATATGGACCTGCACAGGCACAGCCACCTCGTGCCTGTATTCCAAACACATCGTTCAGGACAGTACATACAAAGTTGTGATGTAGAAAGGTTCCACGGGGATGGCGCACCATAAACGAGAAGATGGGTAGTCTCTTCACCGACTGTGAACTGGGGCCTAGAAGAATCAGTTCTGGGATGGTGCGAATGTGAGCCAGGACCATCCTGGGAAATACAGTAACTGTTATGAAAAGTGATGTTTTCATGGCACAATTATCAATACTATGGTCTATAGCATGATGTCACACAGGGTTGTATGTAGGTACCAACATTTCAGGGTACAAGAGTAAGAAATGGGGTTCCACTAAAATGGCAGTCAGTTAACACACAGAGTGAAGTAAAGGGGAAGGGTGTTGTACAGACTGTAAAAGTTATTGTGTCCACATTTCCTTCCCTCATGATTTGATCATACAACATGTGCTTTCACCTGGATATTTTCTCCTCACGTGCCATGATAGCTTGCACCCCTATTGTCTCTTTGAGTTGCATTACAAGGCCAGCTCGAACAGACTCCACTATAGCAGCAGTCCCACCCTCTTCTCGAAGCTCTGTGTCTTGCAGGTAACGGTGGCTGTCCCGCGTCACGAAGAACACTGTTCCACCTCCACAGCCATTTGGTGCCACATTCTTAAAGAGGGCCTTCTTGGCAATTAGAATGCCTGCAAACAGAAGAAACAAACCTTAATGTGAGACATCCCACTGTCTTTATCACTTGGACATAGACGAAGGAAAGCAGTCAAAACACAACTAGTTATTAATAAAACCAACTACCTTGTTTTACAAATGTAACTACATGTTTTAATATGGTGTTAAGCCATCATCAATCATGTTACAGTGAACAACAGAGACACTTATGTGATACCATTAACATATAATTTCAACATTATGGCATTCAGTACAGCAACCACAGCACTATTAGGGGACTGAGACATGGGCACCATGGGCAGGCCAACAATTTGTCTCCTTAAAAATAACATTCTTCAAAATTTTCCGGCCTAGGACAAGGATGGTGAGAGTTTTTGAGGGTGTATGCCCCAAACTGCAGATAATTTTTGGAGAAGGTCTTTGCACGTGGAAAACCTGAGTGTACCAGCACTAAATTTCTGACTATTCCAGTGATGTTTTGCTGCCACTTACAGGATGTCATCCTGGACAGCTGCCAAGCTGGTCCACCCCCTAGACTGGCCTTGTTAGGAGGTGTGTGGTCAGCTTCATGCACCCCTCCCACTGCTTCACTGCCAAGACTACAGACCCCTGTACCCTTCTGACAGGAATCAGGGTGGGCTCTAGTGCTATTCTAAATGTAGTAGTGAAGAAAAAATCGCTGGGAGATCAAAGCACAATGTAAAATAGACAAAGAAACATTAGCAGTCAGCATGGCACTAACCTGGTGTCTGTACACCTCCAATAAATTTATGTATTGAGAAAAACATGGCATCCTTGTATACAGCTCTCTCGTCTACTCCAGGTAAGAATGGATTCATATCCAATTTAACACATGGAGCTGAAAGAACAGAAATTATTTGTAACAAGATGAGATTTTAGATTTCCAGAGTGGTAAAAATTCAAGTTGCGGTCTTCTGGAACATGCACCATGTACTGTCAGAGTTGGTTACTATAATTTTGCAGGATGAGGTTCCAGTCTTCTGGGATATGACACTATGTCGCTGATATTTCAGAGAGACAATGGTTACCACTCACCCAATGGCACAGTGTCACAGCCTAGAAGACCCAAATCCTGAACTATATCACTGTGGAAACTTCAGATTTCAGGTGATACTGCTGCCTCTATCTTCAGAAAAGATGACTGAGGTAATGGATTGCTCCCATATATCAGGAATCTACATAAATATGCAGTGTCATAAACCAGAAGGTCACAAACTAAATTATGACTTTGCTGAACCATCCAGCTACCCGAAAAAAAAAAGTGCTCATTCAGTATTCAAACCTTGTCTCTGATTTTAAAGAGTACAGCTTTAACATCTGACTGACAGCAAGCTGCACCATATACATTTACCACTCAAGTGGTGGTGGTGGTGGTGGTGGTGGTGGTGGTGGTGGTGGTGGTGAAGGTGGTGGTGGAGGATGATGAGGAGGTGGTGGTGGTGGAAGAGGAGAAGAAGGAGGTGGTGGTGGTGGAGGAGGAGGAGGTGGTGGTGGTGATGGAGGAGGAGGAGGAGGATGAGGAGGTCGTGGTGGTGGTGGTGGTGGAGGAGGAGGAGGAGGTGGTGGTGGAGGAGGAGGTGATGGTGGTGGAGGTGGTGGTAATGGTGGTGGTGGTGGCAGCAGTGGCACTGACGATCATGACAATTGTCTCGCTGTACGGTAACAGTATCTGAACATGGGAAGACATTTTACAAATGCACAAGTTCATTATATTAAGATTCAAGTCTCCAGGGATGTGACGCTGTGTCACTGGGTCAGCGACTCCTGGCGCTTTGAAGAAACATAGGGTCTTCTGCTTCAAGGGTCAAAGAGTCTAAGTTCAATTACCTGCAGCAGCATAATCCCAGAAGGCAAGAGCACCATACTGATGCAGCAATAATGTAGTTGCTATATCATCTGCAAGGATGCCTGTTATGTTAGACGCTGCAGAAAAACAGCCAACCAACTGCCTTCCAATTCCTTGATGTCGCTGCAACTGCTGTTCCAAGTCATCCAAATCAAGCAAGCCATCTTTTCTTTCAGCAATACGCACAATCTGCAAGAACAAACACAACCAGTGCACATTGGTCTATAATGGCTTCAAATTCTGCTACCAACACTATCACATCCATTCAGCTAAATGATAACTGAAAGAGAAGAAACAGCACTAATTTTAAACAGGTATCACCTTAACCATTAATATAAGTCAGTGTTACTTCGGACCTATGCACTGTCTGATTCAATCTTGCATGTATGAGTTTTCAGAATGGTAATGACAGGATCAGACATAACTAGAAGACACTTCAGCAGATTCATATTCGCAGCCCCCCCCCCCCCCCGGCTCCTCTCGAGTTTATGCATGTGGTTTCCTTCAAATCAGTCTAGATTTCATGATTTGCCTTCCTAGAGAAGTGGTTCATTGTAAAGCTCATAGGAGAATTATCTTATTCACAAAGTAAAACTTTATGCATGTTAGATGGCACATGAAACCAAGGTCATGCACAGCTTCATTGTTCCATAAGCAAATAAATCAAAGGCTTAATCTTATACACATACATCTTTATAATAATGTTCACAAAACAACTCCAAATCGGTGAATCAATTATTCTTTCATGCCAGTTACTTTTCATAATATTGCAGGCTCTTTAACCTCTTGACGCCTAATGTCGACTATAGTGGTCGTACTGCACTGCTAACCTCTAAAGTTGCATTTTATATATTTATTCAACAAATATAGGTACTGAATATTTTAAACATGGTATATACTCTCCGTTTTTTTCTCTCTTAAAAATGCAGTTTGTTTCATAATTCTAA
>Ga0136643_10010685_pt1 | contig 13563 bp, 9 predicted proteins | sample TergutLab28metaG_FD_96883 | JGI IMG/M metagenome (GOLD analysis project Ga0136643, IMG submission 96883) | Labiotermes labralis P1 segment gut microbial communities from Petit-Saut dam, French Guiana - Lab288 P1 (version 3) (version 3) | ecosystem: Host-associated > Arthropoda: Insects >...
AAGAGCACACATTTATACCTTTTACCGGTACACTGCAAACAGAAAAAAATTATACCGTATACCGGCACACTGCAAACAGCACACAGTCATACCGCATACCGGTACACTGCAAACACCACATTTATAACGTATACCGGTACATTGCAAACACCAAACAGTTATAACGTATACCGGTACACTCTAAACAGCACACAGTCATACCGCATAACGGCACCCTGCAAACAGCACACAATTATACACTATACCGGCACACTGCAAACAGCACACAACTATACCGTATACCGGTACACGGCAAACAGGGCAAAGTTTTAACGCATACCGGCACACTGCAAACAGCAGAGTTTATAACGTGTACCGCTATACTGCAAAAAGCACACATTTATACCGTATTCCGGTGTAGTGCAAAGAGCACACATTTATACCTTATACCGGTACACTGCAAACAGAACACATTTATACCGTATACCGGCACATTTCAAACAGCACACATATATACCGTATACCGGTACACTGCAAACAGAACACTTTTATATTTTATACAGCCAAAATGCAAACAGCACACATTTACACCATATACCGGTACACTGCACACAGCAAACAGTTATACCGTATGAAGGTACACTGCAAAAATCAAACAAGTATACCTTAAACCTGTACACCGAAAACAGCACACATTTATAACGCTTACCGGCACAATCCAAACAGTACACAATTATATCGTATACCGGTACACTGGAAACAGAACACTTTTTTACCGTGTAGAGGTACACTGCAAACACAACACATTTCTACCTTATGCCGGTACACTGCAAACAGCACTCATTTATACATTATACAGGTACACGTTAAAACCACACATTTATACCGTATACCGGTACATAAACCGGTAGAGTGCAAACAGCACACATTTATAACTTATACCAGTTTACTGCAAACACCACACATTTATACCGTATACCGGTACACTGCAAACATCACACATTTCTACCGTATACCGGCAAACTGCAAACAGCACACAATTATACCGTATACCGGTAAACTGTTGACCCAACATCTTTGTACCTTATACCGGTATACTGCAAACAGCACAAAGTTATACTTTAACCGGTACACTGCAAACAGCAAACAGTTATACCGTATAACTTTATACTTCAAACCGCACACATTTATACGTATACCGGTACAATGCAAACACCACACATTTATACCGTATACCGGCGCAATGCAAACACCACACAATTATGCTTTATACAGGTAAACTGCAAACAGGACACAGTTTTACCGTATGCCGATACACTGGAAACAGCAGAAATCATACCGTGTACCGCTATACTGCAAACAGCACACATTTATGCCGTATACCGTCACGCTGCACACACCACATAATTATACCGTATACCGGTACACGGCAAAGGGCACACATTTATATCGAAAGGCAGCAAATTGCAAACAGCACACATTTATACCATATAACGGCACACTGCACACAGCATAAAATTATACCGTATACCGGTACACTGCAAACAACACAGAGTTATAACTTATACCGGTACACTGCAAAAAACACAGTTATCCGTATACCGGTATACTTCAAACGGCACAAGTTATTCCGTATACCGGTACACTGAAAACACGACACAGTTATTCCGTATACGGGTACACTGTAAACAGCAAACAGTTATAACGTATACCGGTACACTGCAAACAGCATACGATCTTACCGTATACCGGTATACTACAAAGAGCACACAGTTATTCCGTACACTGTTATACTGCAAACAGCAGACATTTATACCGTATACCGGTACACAGCAAACAGCACACTCTTATACCGCATACCGTATACTGCAAACAGCTCACATTTATTCCGTATAACGGTACACATCAAATAGCTTATATTTTTACCGTATACCGTTACACAGCAAACAACATCCATTTATACCGTATACCGTTACACTTCAAACAGCACTCAGTTATACCGTATAATAGTATACTGCAAACAGCAAACAGTTATACCGTATACCGGTACACTGCTAACAGCACACATTTACACTGCATACCGGTACAGTTCAAACAGTAAACTATTATACCGTATAGCAGTACACTGTAAACAGAACACATTTATACCATATACCGGTACACTGCGAACAGCACACATTTATACCTTATACCGGGACACTTAAAACCGCACACAGTTATACAGTATACCGGTACAATGCAAACAGCACAAGATATACCGTATACAGGCACACTGCAAACACCACACATTTACACATTATACCGGTACAAGCAAACACCACACATTTATACCGTATACCGGTATGTACACCGGTACAGTGCAAACAGAAAAAATTTATACCGTATACCGGTACACAGCGAACAGCATAACTTTATACCTTATACCGGTACACCGTAAACACAAAATATTTTTACCCTACACCGGTATACTGCAAACAGCACACAGGTATTCCGTAAGCAGTACACTGCAAACAGCACACATTTATACCGTATACCGGCACATTGCAAACACTAAACAATTATACAATATACCGGTACACTGCAAACAACACACAGTTACACCGTGTACCGGTATACTGCAAACAACACAAAATTTTACCGTATACCGGTACACTGCAAACAGCACACATTTATACCGAATACCGGTACATTGCAAACGGCACAAAATTATACTGTTTAGAGGTACACTGCAAACACCACACATTATACCGTATACCGGTATACTGCAAACAGCACACAGTTATACCCTATACCGGTACACTGCAAACCAACACACAGTTGTACCGTATACAGGTACAGAAAAAAAGCACATATTTATACCGTATATCGGCACACGGAAAACACCACACAGTTGTAACTTATACCGGTACATTGCAAATATCACACATTTATACAGTATACCGGCACACTGCAAAGAGCACACAAGTGTACCGTATGCCGTTACACTGCAAATAGGACACACTTTTAACTATACCGGTACACTGCAAACAGCAGAATTAATACAGTGTACCGCTATTCTGTAAAACAGCCAACAACTATACCTTATACCGTCGTACTGCAAAAAGCACACAATTATACCGTATACCGGTTCACTGCAATCAGCACACATTTATATAGTATACCTGCAAAATGTGAACAGCACAAATTTATACCATATACCGACACACTGCAAAGGGCACAAAATTATACCGTGTACCGGTACACTGCAAACAACACAGTCATTTCGTATAACGGCACACTGCAAAAGGCACACAATTATACCGTATACCTGTACACTCCAAACAGCACACATTTATATATTATAACGGCAAACTGCAAAAGGCACACTTTTATACCATATACCCATACACTGCAAACACCACACATACATACCGCATACCGGTACACTGAAAAAACACCCAGTTATACCGTATACCGGTACACTGCAAACAGCACAAGTTATACCGTATACCGTTACACTGCAAACAGCACACACTTATACCGTACACCGGTACACTTCAAACACCGCACAGATATACGTTATACCGGTAAACTGAAAACAGCACACAGTTATACACTATACCGTTATAATGCAAAAAGCACACAGTTATACCGTATACCGGTACACTGCAGGGACCACACATTTATAACCTATACCGGTATACTGCAAAGAGCACACAGTTATACTGCATACCGGTACATTTCAAGCAGCACATATTTATACTGTACACAGTTACACTGCAAAAACCACACATTTATGTCGTATACCGGTACATTGAAAACAGCACACAATTTTACCGTGTAATGGAATACTGAAAATAGCATACAGTTATACCGTATACTGGTACACTGCAAATAGCACACATTTATTCCGTTAACCAGTACACTGCAACCAACACACAGTTCTACCGTGTACCGGTACATAGCAAACAGCACATATTTATAACGTATACCGGCACACTACAAACTCCACACAATTATACCGTATACCGGTACACTGCAAACAGGACACAGTTATACCGTATGCCGGTACACTGCAAACATTACACAGTTTCACCGTGTAACCGTACACTGCAAACAGCAGAATTAATAACGTGTACCGCTATACTGCAAACAGCAAACAATTATACCGTATATCGTTCATCTGAAATCAGCACACATTTATTCTTTATACCGGCACACTGCAAACAGCAAACATTTATACCGTATACCGGCAAACTGCAAACAGCACATTTCATACCGTATCCCGGCACACTGTAAACACCACACAATTATACCGTATACTCTTACACTGCAAACAGCACACTGTCATAACGCATACAGGCAAACTGCAAACAGCAGACAATTATACCGTATACATGTCAATGCAAAAAGCACATAGTTATATCGTATACCGGTATACTGCAAACAGCACAATTTATACGTTATACCGGTACACTGCAAACATAACAGTTATACCGCATACCGGTACACTGCAAACACCACACTGTTATACCGCATACCGGTACACTGCAAACACCACACACTTATACCGTATACAGGTAAACGGTATACGGCACACAGTTATACAGTATACACGGTACACTGCAAACAGCACACGGTCATTCCCTTAACCGGCATACTGCAAACAGCAAACATTTATACCGTATACCGGTACACTGCAAACAGCACACATTTATAGCTTATACTGGTATACTGCAAACAGCATACAGTTTTACCGTATACCGGTACACTGCAAACCGGACCCGGTTATACTGCATACCGGTACACTTCATACAGCACACATTTATACCGTATGCCAGTTAACTGCAAACAGCACACTTTCATACCGTATAACGGTACACTCAAACAGCACAGCTATACATTATAACGGAACACGGCAAACTGCACACAGTTATTCCGTATACCTGTACACTGCAAACAGCACACAGTTTTACCGTATACAGGCACACTGCAAACACCACACATTTATATTTTATGCGGGTACACTGCAAAAAGCAGTCATTTTTACCGTATACCGGTACACTAAAAAAAGGCACAAAATTATATCGTATACCGGTACGTAAACCGGTACAATGCAAACAGCACACATTTATATCGAATACCGGTACACATAAAAAACCACACAATTTTACCGTATACCGGTACACTGCAAACGGCACAAAGTTTTACTGTATAACCGTACACTACAAAGAGCATACATTTATACCGTATACCGGTACACTGTAAACAAACTTCTTTTTACCGTATGCCGGTATAATGCAAACAGCACACAGTTATAACGTATACTGTTATACCGCAAACAGCACACAGTTATACCGTAACCGGTACACTGCAAACAGGACACAGTTTTAACGTATACCGGTACACTGCAACCAAAACACAATTGTTCCGTTTACCGGCACACAGCAAACAGCACATATTTATATCGTATACCAGCACACTGCAAACTCCACACAATAATACCGTATGCCGGTACACTGCAAACAGGACACAGTTATACTGTATACCGGTACCCTGCAAACACCACACATTTATACCGTATTCCGGCACACTGCAAACATCACACAATTATACCGTATGTCGGTACACTGCAAACACTATACAATTTCGCCGTATACCGGTACTATGCAAACAGCAGAAGTAATACCGTGTACCGCTATACTGCAAAACAGCAAACAATGATACCGTATACCGTTGTACTTCAAACAGCACACATTTATACCTAATACCAGTACACTGCAAACAGCACTCACTTATACTGTATAACGGATAAATGCAAACAGCATACATTTTTACCGTATACCGGCAAACTGCAAACAGCTCACTTTTATACATAATACCGGTACACTGCAAACACCACAAAATTATACCGTATACCGGTACGTAAACCGGTACAGTGCAAAAAGCACACATTTATAACGTCTACCGGTACACTGCAAACACCACACAGTTATACCGTATACCGGTACACTGCAAACGGCACACAGTTATACTGTATACCGGAACACTACCAACAGCATAATTTATACCGTATTCCGGTAAACTGTAAACACAACATATTTGTACCGTATAAAGGGTATCCTGCAAACAGAACTCAGTTATACCGTATACTCTTATACTGTAAACAGAACACAGTTATACCGTATACCGGTACACTGCAAACAGCACATATTTATATCGTATACCGGTACACTGCAAACAACACACATTTATACCGTATACCTGCACACTGCAAACAGCCCACAATTATACCTTACACCGGTACACTGCAAATAGGACAAACTTTTACCGTAAACTGGTACACTGCAAACAGCACACAATTATACCGTGTACCGCGATACTGCAAACAGCACACAATTATACCTTATACCGTTACTCTGCAAACAGCACACATTTATACCTTATACAGGCACACTGCAAACAGCGCACATTTATACCGTATACCGGCACTCTGCAAACAGCACATAATTATACCGTTTACCTGTACACTGCAAACAGTACACACTTATATAATTTACCGGCATACTCCAAAAGGCACACATTTATACCGTATATCGGTACATTGCAAACAACACACACTCATACCGCATACCGGTACACTGCAAACTCCACAAAGTTATACCGTATAACGGTACATTGCAAACAGCTGATATTTATACCTTATACCGGAAAACATCAATCAGCACACAGATATATTGTATACCGCTACACTGCAAACACAACACATTTTTGCCGTACACCGGTACACTGGAAACAGCACAGTTATAACGTGTACCGTTACACTGCAAACAGCACACAGTTATACCTATACCGGTATACTGCAAACAGCAAATATTTACACCGTATACCGGTACACTGCAATCACCACACAATTATACCGTATACATGTACACTGCAAACACGACACATATATAACCTATACCGGTACAATGCAAACAGCACACGGTCATACCGTGTACCGGTATACTGCAAACAGCACACAGTTATACCATATTCCGTTATACTGCAAACGGCAGACATTTATACCGTATTCCGGTACACTGCAAACAGCACAGTTATACCGTATACCGGTATATTGCAAACAGCACACATTTATACCGTATATCGGCACACTGCAAACAGCACAAATTTATACCATATACCCGTAAACTGCATACAGCACACTTTTATAACGTATACCGGTACATGGCAAACAGCTCACAGTTATAGCGTATACCGGTATACTGCAGAGAGCACAGAGTTATAAATTATAGCGGTACGCTGAAATCACTACTCATTTATAACGTACCCCGGTACACTGAAAACACCATACAGTTATAACGTATTCCGGTAACTGCAAACAGCACGCATGTATACCATATACCGGTACACTGCAAAGAGAAGACGGTCATTTCGTTCACCGCTATACTGCTAAGAGCATACATTTATAACCTATACCGGTATACTACAAAAAGCAGACATTTATACCGTTTACCGGGACACTGCAAACAGCACACAGTTATACCGTAAACCGATAAAATGCAAACAGATCATATTTATACCATATACCGACACACTGTAACACCACACAGTTATGCCGTATACCGGTACACTGCTAACAGCACACACTTAAACCGTATACTGGTACACTGCAATCACCATACAGTTATAACCTATATCGGTACACTGCAAAAAGTACACATTTACACAGTATACTAGAATAATGCTAACAACACACAGTTATACCGTATACGGGTACACTGCAAACGGAACACGTTATACCGTATACCGGTACCCTGCAAACATCACAAGTTATACCATATACCGTTACACTGCAAGCACCATACATTTATACCGTATACCTGTAAATTGCAAACAGCACACATTTATACCGTATACCGGTATACTGCAAACAGCACAAGTTATACCTATGCCGGTACACTGCAAACACCATACAGTTATACCGTATACCGGTACATTACAAACAACACACAGTTATACCGTATACCGGTACACTGCAAACAGCACAGTGTTACACCGTATTCCGATATACTGCAAACAGCAACCGGTCGTAACGTATACCGGTATACTGAAAAGAGTACACAATTATACTGTATACGGGTATACTGCAAACAGCAGATATTAATAACGTATACCAGTACACTGCAAAACAGCAGTTATACCGTATACCGGTATACTGTAAACAGCACACAGTTATACCGAATACCGGTACACTGCAAATAGCACACATTCATACCACATACCGGTACACATCAAACAGCATATATTTATACCGTATAACGTTAATATGCAAACAGCACACAACTATACCGTAAACTCGCATACCGCAAACACCACACAGTTATAACGTATACCGGTACATTAAAAACAACTCATATTTTTGCCGTATAACGGTACACTGCACACAGAACACTGTTATACCGTTTACCGGTATACTGCAACGGCAGACATTTATGCCGTATATCGGTACAATGCATACAGCAGTTATACCGTATGCCGGTACACTGCAAACAGCACACAGTTATACTGCATACCGGTACAATTTCAACAGCACTCATTTATACCGTATACCGGTACAGTGCAAACAACACACATTTATAACGTATACTAGTAATACACCGGTTCATTGCAAACATCACACATTTATACCGTATACCGTTACACTGCAAACACCACACTGTTATAACGTATATCGGTATACTGCAAAGGACTCACAGTTATATTGTAGAGCACTACACTACAAACAGCATAGATTTATACCGTATACCGGTACACTGTAAACACAATATACTAATGCTGTAACCGGTACACTGCAAACAGCACACAGTTATACCGTATATCGGTTACTCCGCAAACAGCACATATTTATACCGTATACCGGCACACGGCTATCACCAAACTATTATACAATACACCGGTACACTGCAAAGAGCACAGAGTTTTACCATATACCACTATACTGCAAACAGCTCACAATTATAACGTATAACGGTACACTGCAAACAGTACACATTTATAACTTATAGTGGTACATTGCAAACAGCACACAATTTTACCGTTTTCCGGTACACTGCAATCACTTCACATTTATACCGTATACCGGTACACTGCTAATAGCACACATTTATACCGTATACCGGTATACTGCAAACAGCACACAGTTATACCGTGTACCGATACACTGTAACCAACACACAGTTGTACCGTCTACCGGTACACAGCAGAAACCATATTTATACCGTATGCCGGCACACTGCAAACACCACACAATTATACCGTATACCGGTATACTACAAACAGCACACAGTCATACCGTATACTGGTATACTGCAAATAGCACTCTGTTATAACTTATACAGATACACAGCAAACACCACACATTTATACCGTATACCGGCACACTGCAAACGACACACAATTATACTGAGTATCGGTACACTGCAAATAGAACACAGTTTTATCGTATACCAGTACACTGCAAACAGCATACATTTATACCGTATACCGGCACACTGCAAACAGCACACAATTATACCGTATACCGGTACACTGCAATCAGCATAGTCATACCGCATACTGGCACACTATAACAGCACACAATTATACCGTATACCGGTACACTTCAAACAGCACACAGGTATACCTATACCGGTTCACAACAAACAGAACAAATTATACCGTATCCCAGTACTCTGCAAAGAGCAAACATTTATACCGTATACCGGTACAATGCAAACAGCACTCATTCATAGCGTATACCGGTACACTGGAAACAGCACACAAGTATACCCTATGCCGGTACACTGGAAACAGGACACATTTATACAGTATACAGGCACAAAGAAAACACAACACATTTATACCTCATGCCGGTACACTGCGAACAGCACCCATTTATATCTTATATAGGTACTCTGCAAACACCACACATTTATATTGTATGCCGGTACGTGCACCGGTAGAGTGCAAATAGCACATTTGTAACGTATACCTGTAGACTGCAAACACCAAACATTTATACCGTATACCGGCAAACTAAAACAGCTCACATTTATATCGTATACCGGTACACTGTAAACAGCACACAGTTATACCGTAACCGGTACATTGGAAACAGCACACAGTTATACCTTATAGCAGTACACTGCAAACAGCACACAGTAATAGCGTATACCGGTACACTGTAAACACCACACATTTATTCCGTATAACGGCACACTGCAAAGAGCACACAATTATACCTTATACCGGTACACTGCAACAAGGACACAGTTTTACCTTATACCGGTATACTGCAAAAGCAGGGTTCATACCGTGTACCGCCATACTGCAAAGAGCACACGTTTATACTGTATAACGGTGTATTGCAAAGAGCACACATTTTTACCTTATATATGTACACTGAAAACAAAACAATTTATACCGTATACCGGCACACTACAAACATCAAACATTTATACCGTATGCCGGTACACTTCAAACAGCACACGTTTATATAGTATTCCGGCAAAATGCAAACAGCACACATTTATACCATATACCGGCACACAGCCAAGAGCACACAATTATACCGTATATCGGTACTCTTCACACAGCACACAGTCATACCGCATACCGCCACACAATAAGGGCTCACAATTGTACCCTATACCGGTATATTGCAAAGAGCACACATTTATACCTTATACATTTACACTGCAAACTGAACACATTTATAACGTATACAGGCACCCTGGAAACACCACACAGTTATACCGTATACCGGTACGATGCAAAAAGCACAAGTTATACCACATACCGGTACATAGCAAACAGCACACAGTTATACCGTATACCGGTACACTTCAAACACCACACATTTATACCATATACCTGTAAATTGCAAACAGCACACTGTTATAGCGCATACCGTTGTACTGCAAACATCACAAGTTGTACCGTATGCCGGTACACTGCAAACACCACACAGTTATACCGTATACCGGTACATTACAAACACCACACAGTTATACCCTACACCGGTACATTGCAAACAGAACACAATTATACCGTATACCGGTATACTGCGAACAGCAACCGGTCATACTATATATCGGTATACTACAAACAGCACACAGTTACACCGTATACCGGTATACTGCAAACAGCACAGTTATACCGTATACCGGTACACTTCAAATAGCACACATTCATACCGCATACCGGTACACATCAAACAGCATATATTTATACCGTATTCCGTTACACTGCAAACAGCAGGGTTCATACCGTGTACCGATATACTGCAAACAGCACACATGTATGCCGTATACTGGTGTACTGCAAAGAGCACAAATTTATACCTTATACCGGTACAATAGAAACAGCACACATTTATACCGTATACAGGCACCCTGCAAACAGCACACAATTATACCGTATACCGGCACACTCAAAACACAACACATTTATACCGTATACCGGCACTCTGCAAACACCAAACATTTATACCGTATGCCGGTACACTTCAAACAGCACACGTTTATATAGTATTGCAGCAAACTGCAAACAGCACACATTTATACCATATACCGTCACACAGCCAAGAGCACACAATTATACCGTATACCGGTACACTTCAAAAAGCACAAGTCATACTGCATACCGCCACACAATAAGAACTCACAATTATACCGAATACCGGTACACTGCAAACAGCACACAGGTTTTCCGTAGACCGGTACACTGCAAACAGCACAAATTACACCATATACCGGTACAATGCAAAAAGCACACATTTATACCTTATCCCGTTACACTGCAAACAGCACACATTTATACTGTATACCGGTAAACTGCAAAAAGCACACATATATACCGTATACCGGTACACTGCAAACAGTACACAAGTATATCGTATACCGGTACACCGCAAAAAGCACACAGTTATACCGTATACCGTCACACGGCAAACAGCACACAGTTATAACTTATACCGGTACACTGGAAACAGGACACATTTATACCGTATACCGTATACATGTACACTGAAAACACCACACATTGATACCGTATACCGGTACACTGAAAAGAGGTCACGGTCATTTCGTATACCGCTATACTGCTAAAAGAACACATTTACACGGTACACCGGTATACTGTAAACAGTAGGCATTTATACCGTTTACCGGGACACTGCAAACAGCACACAGTTATACCGTATACCGATACACTGCAACAGAACACATTTATAACGTATACCGCCACACTGCAAACAGCACACATATGTATCTTACACCGACACACTGTAACACTACACAATTATGGCGTATACCGGTACACTGCAAACAGCACACATTTATACCGTATACCGGTACACTGCAAGCACCACACTGTTATACCGTATACTGGTATACTGCAAACAACACTCAGTTATACCGTATACGGGTACACTGCAAACAGAACACGTTATACCGTATACCGGTACCCTGCAAACAGCACACTCTTCTACCGTATACCAGTTAACTGCAAACACCACACAGTTATACCGTATACCGGTACGATGCAAAGAGCACAAGTTATACCATATACCGGTACATAGCAAACAGCACACAGTTATACCGTATACCAGTACACTGCAAACACCACACATTTATACCGTATACCTGTAAATTGCAAACAGCACACATTTATACCGTATACCGGTATACTGCAATCAGCACAAGTTATACCGTTTGCCGGTACACTGCAAACACCTCACAGTTATACCGTATACCGGTGCATTACAAACACCACACAGTTATACCGTACACCGGTACACTGCAAAGAGCAAACATTTATACTGTATACAGGTATACTGCAAACAGCACCCGGTCATACCGTATATCGTTTTACTGCAAACAGCACCCAGTCACACTGTATACCGTTATACTGCAAACAGCAGACATTTATACCGTATACCGGTACACTGCAAACATCAGTGTTATACCGTATACCGGAATACTGCAAACAGCACAATTATACCGTATACCGGTACACTGCAAATAGCACAAATTTATACCGCATACCGGTACACATCAAACAGCATATATTTATACCGTATACCGTTACACTGCAAACAACACATGTGTACCTTATACCGATAAAATGCAAACAGCACACTCTTATACCGTATACTGGTATACCGCAAACAGAATACAGTTATACCGTATTCCGGTACATTGCAAACAGCACACAGTTTTACTGCATACCGGTACAATTCAAATAGCACTAATTTATACCGTATACCGGTACAGTGCAAAACACACATTTATACCGTATATAGGGAAGTACACCGGTAGAGTGGAAACAGCACACATTTATACCGTACACCGGTATACTGCAAACACCACACTGTTATACCTTTTACCGGTACATTTCAAACGGCTTACAGTTACACTGTATACCGGTACACTAAAAACAGCATAGATTTATACCGTATACCGGTACACTGTAAACACAATATATTTTTACCGTAACCGGTATACTGCAAACAGCACACAGTTTTACTGCATACCGGTACAATTCAAATAGCACTAAGTGAAA
>Ga0136643_10010687_pt1 | contig 13562 bp, 11 predicted proteins | sample TergutLab28metaG_FD_96883 | JGI IMG/M metagenome (GOLD analysis project Ga0136643, IMG submission 96883) | Labiotermes labralis P1 segment gut microbial communities from Petit-Saut dam, French Guiana - Lab288 P1 (version 3) (version 3) | ecosystem: Host-associated > Arthropoda: Insects >...
CCTTACCTGTGTGCACATAGAATTCACTTGTGACTTCCCATGAACCTAAACGATAATACACAATATCCAATGGGTGAGGATCCTTCCAATTAACAATGCTCTTCTCGTTTGGTTGACAATCCGATATCAGAGTCAGTACACCAGCAGAGAATTGTATCTTGAAGTCACAACTGCCTGAGTAATCAAAATACAGTTCCTGAAAAAAAAAAAAAAAAAAAATTCTTGAAAAAAAAATCAACCTAACTCCAATTACAGAATTAGCAACATTCAATAAAGTTAATATTAGGCTTACTAATGTGTGGTGAACCTGCTGTATCCATTAAAAAGACATGCACAGGAAGAGACAACACATCTGGTGGAAATCACATACCTTGCTGCCATGTGTGGAAACCACATGACCGTCACTGATAAAGAATAAATTATCATAAAAACTATTTTAATACATACACAAAGATTTCAGTTCACAATATGTGGCATATATCAGAACAGCAATTTAAACAAATATTCTGGAGACCTGCTTGTCTTTATGTTCCCATGTCCTACTATTAGTATGCAAAGGAATGTTTGTGTCATACATAATTAATCAAATAATAAAAATGGTTTACCATCATCCATCTGTACTTGGAGCTTCTGACTGAGATCACAGTAAGAAATAAATTATAGGAAAACTAATGAAACGTCCTTGTGTTGAGAACTTATGGCAATGGTAGAATGCTAATGGAATATTAACTGTCAGGGGAATATCTCACAAGTTGCATGATGCTATACTGGCGTTATTCAGGCCCCAGTGTCATAGCACTACTATCCAATTTCATTAAAACCCATCAATTTGTTCAACAGTTACCTGGTCAGGCATACACTAACTCACACACACAGACACAAGAATGACAGAATAAAGCTTTGTTTTCACATTAAAAAAGGCAGCTTACATTTCTTCTGTCTTTCCACATGGACAACGGTGGACACACAGTTTATATATATTTTACAACTTATGTCACATCTATTGACAACTGCGACTATCATAATTTCTAACAATGTTGATACTGGGGCTTTTGATTATCAGAGACACACGTTCAAAACAGACTCTAATTAACTTATGGGCCAGAGGGAGGGCATATTATTCTTTTTCAGTGGACACCTAATCATTCCACACTTTAGTACATGTTCAATATGACACAGAAGAAGAAGAAGAAGAAGAAGAAGAAGAAGAAGAAGAGGAAGAAGAAGAAGAAGAAGGAAAAAAAGAAGAGATGATTATGAAGAAGATGATGATGATGATGATGTGGTTGTGGTGGAAGAAGAAGACAAAGATGGTGAAGATGAAGAAGAAGAAGAAGAAGAAGAAGAAGAAGAAGAAGTAGTAGTGGTGGTGGTGGTGGTAGTAGTAGAAGATGATAAAAAATGACAAAAAGAAAGAAATTACAAACTTTATTGTGCTAGTCTCTACAATGTATTGGCAAATGGTATAGCAGGCCACATGCTTGCCTGTGTGTGTGTGTGTGTGTGTGTGTGTGTGTGTGTGTGGTAGCAATTTAGATGTCCATGCTAAGCCAGAAAAACTCAGGCCGTTATGATGTGTAACTGCTATTTAAATCCACTTCCTGAAGGGTACAGTGCTACTATTTTTATTTGCAGCTATATGCAGTTTGGACACCCTTGCACCCTTAAGAATGCTAGTAAGGCTCTCACATCTGGAAAGCTCATATTACAGAAACAGACCTGCAACACTTGCTCTAGCTACATGCTTTTTGTGTACTTGTTAACCCTTCTACCCTCCTGACATTCTACTCTTTTGACAGATTATGGAAACATGCCTGATCACCATTCCTTCAAAGGGACAGACCAATTCAAATAGCAAAGCTGTACACCAGCTTCAAAAAGCACAAATAAGAGAAAGCATAGATAAAATCTGGAGCAAGATTAAACCAGTGACAGAACAAATGAAAGGACCCATGTATGTGATTTAAGTTCTAAATGTGGCTGTAGTAAATGTTGATCAAAACTTGATGGTCGAGAAGCCAGTATTTTTTATGCATTTTGGGATTTGGATTCCTTTCCTCAACAAAATACATACTTATTTGAATGCATTCAAACAAAAGATAGCAAGCTAGTATAAAGCTAAAGGTCTCCCAATAACATGCAATTCAGGCACACAGTGGGGAGAAGAGTTGTAGGTGTCCTCTTAACTGCAGCAGTATATTGCTGTGCATGGTCAGTACCATGACCCAGCTGCTTTACCCCCAGGAAAGTGCTCCACTACTGATCCTACAGAAGGCTAAGTACAGGGTGTACCTGAAGAAAATTAAAAAATGCTTCAGCAGGCAATGCCAAAACTAACTGCTGGCAGAACGTTCTATAAAAGAAGACTGTGGGTTGACATTCTAGGTGTCCATCATTATGGTGAGGATATGGAATATACAGTTGCATGTGATTTCACTTACTCTAGTCCTACAAAAAGTACTGTTTATCACCAGGCTGCTTGCCTGTAGGGCACATGACATATTGCTGCAGAGACCAGTGATGTCACCTGCTCTGCAGTATTTAGCTCTGCAATAAGAAATACTCTGCATACTCATGTATGATCATCATACTATTATAATTATTAAAATTGGACAATATGCATATTGTTCCTGGAATTGCTTCAAGTACAAACATTCTGCATTTACAGTTTTTTTTAAACTTTCATTAGATTAATAATTTTGAATAAGGAGAGCAATGGCACTCAAATCAATGCAATTTTTCTGGGATATTTGATACACACACACACACACACACAGGAGGCAGAGTCAAAAGTAAAGTTAATTTATTAATTATTTTGCATACAACAATCTGTGAGAAATGCAGAGTGTGTATAATATCTCAACATAATCATCCATTGTTTCAATGCATATTTTGTAGCAGTTCACAAGCTTTCTGATCCCATGTGCAAAGAAAGACTATGGTTGTGATCATAACCACATATGCATTGTGTCCTTAACTTCACAATCCCTAGCAAATCTTTGTCCACACAAGGTTTTTTTAGTGGTCCAAACACGTGATAATCTGATGCAGCTAGGTTTGATTGTACAGTTGATGTGTGTGTGTGTGTGTGTATGGGTGGGGTGGGGGAGAGGAGGAGTTCAATCTTCAGCTACCTGATTGCTTGAACAATAAGTAGCTGCTGCAGAATGCAGGTGTGCTTCCTCCTGGAGCACAAAAACTTTCCTTGCAATGCTCAGTTCACCATATTTTGTTAACATTCTCCTATAAATTTGATGTTCTAACATCTTCTGACCACAAAAATGCATCACACCCCGCTGTTCTACACCAGTACAATTTGAAAATGGTGCCACCAACATTAACTACACCTAACAATGACTTGTAGTGACAATGCCTAGTATGTAGTACTGACTACAACAGCTAAGTTTGAGTGTGCATTGATTTATGTGCCTCTTAATGTTAATTTTTGGTTCACCTTCATACACAGAGTCAACAACGCACAACTTTTTAATATATGTACCGAAGCTCAAATTTTGAGTCCACCTGGAAGTGCTTTAAAAAGGCATAACTGGTTGATCAAAATACCTATTTACACAACAATCTTCTCTCACAAGAACCTTAGAATTCCTTCTAAATTACTAAATGTAAAGTGAAGGTAAGTTCATGGCATAATGTGCCATGAAGTACACAGAGGTAGTAAAGGTACTATGTGGGGGGGTGGGTGCTCAATTCTTGGCCCCTGCTGCTTTACTCCCGGGAAACAAACCATGTACCCATTGCACAGGAAGATGGGTAGGCCCCATGGCTAGTAAGGGCAGGTGTAGAAACATCACCTAAATCTGAGTTTAAAAGCCGAACCATCCAGCCTCTAGGAAATTACAATACCGGCTACACTAATCCAGCCCACTAAATTACTAAATGAAGAGATGCAATATTTAGTAGAATATCCCTTCATCCTTCTATTATTTTGCCTCCACTGGACATTTTACATTGTGTTCATTTGCGAAAATTTATAGAAACTCACAAACGGGACTACATTTTAAGTCACAGAGTAAAAAATTTAAACTATTCGTAACCATCTATATTCAAATGCAACAATTTAAAAAAAGTACTTGAAAAATTGCATTACTGTAAAACTTTCATATCCAAACTAAAATGATTTTAAAGATTTGGCTGAACACCTGAATTATTTTCAAACTTCCAGGAAACTGATGCTGCTGAAATTAACCCCCTAGATCAACAAGAATGGAATATCTCAACATTAACGTATAATGATGACAGAAATACTCTGTAAAATTTAGAACTGAAAAGAACGTTAGGGTAGATATTGGCAATAGTAGGTTAGACAATGATATTCAGTCAGTTAAGAGCAAGTACCACCACTACCCTATAGACCCTCTTAGAAGGTCATGCTCATTAGAATAGATGAACATTTCTTGAGTGCTGATATTTAGAGTTTCATGTAAAAAATTTCAAAACGCATGCTATTCTAAAGACTGAACTCTATTAAAAGTTATTATATTAAATTTCACAATGATATTAACAGATAATGTCAACATGTAAGTGTCCATCTCTTAAGCTGTATGGGAACTAAGCATCCGATTTCCATATATGTAATAGTTAGGTTAAAGCAGTACTCCTGCAAGGGTGCGAAACATGGAAGTGACTATACACATAACAAATTACTGTTAAGGGTATAAGCACTTTGCGGCTAAGTCCATAATGTGTGGCTGTTGGTCCTGTTCTGTGTCCATGACCTGTATGTATATGTGTCACGTGAGTGTTCTGGACGCGTCATGCAGAGTGGCATGTTGTTGGTTGCAACTGTGTTTTATCTGCACAACAAACCGCTTTTGTGTCGAGGGAATTGCGCTTTTTACTGACCACCTTCAACAGGTTATGGGCCAGATCGCGCATGGTGCACGTACTCCATAAAAGTGCAATGATAAATGAGGTTGTGTGTGTGGCTTTGTGTGCTTCAAACAAAATTTTTCGACGGGCTGAAATTGCGTAAGACTCTATATTAGTGCGGTCGTAAAGAGAGAATGCGCATCGGTGAACTATCTTCATCTGCTATTATTGATACGGGAGAAGTCGTACACCGTGAACGTTAGAGGTTTATTCCTTTTTCATTTCATTGTGTATAATTGAATATTGCTAACGAAAGAAAATATGGCGTCGGATCCTCAAATAAAAGCCGAAAAGTTTGTTGGTGCAACCAACAGGGCCAAGTGGAAGTGGCAAATGAACATGCACTTCGAACAGTATGATATGTCGATTATTGACGGATCGATGGAATGTCCCAGTTAACGAAAACTGAAAAGGCGTCGGAAGTTGATAAAAAAAATTATTGGCGTGGAAGCGGGATAACACCCGGACGGGGAAGTTAATCGCGAGTGCGCTGAGTCAATCGGTTGCGTATTTGGTATTGACGTAGCGTGATGCCAAGGATATTTGGGACAAGTTCGTCAGTGTGTATGAAGAGAGCAGTATTCAACGACTAAATCTGTTGGTGACAGAGTTCTTCAAGCTCCAGCGTGATCAATAAATTAACATTGCCGCATACGCCGCTTAGGTTGAGAAGTTATTCTCGGTACCACGACATACCGATTGATTTACTGCATTGGCAGATCCTGGCAACAGTTGGAACTGAGTACCAGGAATTTAGCAATGTCTGGGAGTCGCTTGATGATAACAAGCGAAGGACGAACAGTGTGCTTCAGAAACTGTGTACGATCGAAAAACAGTACCATACATCGACGACAGCGGCAGATTCAAGTGCATTCATGACACATGTGTCAACCACGAAGTATCAATCGGTGGAGATCAAAACAAGTGGGTCGAAGAAGTAAACCAAAGACAACAGAGAAAATCGTACCTGTCTTCATTTTTGGAAGGCTGGTAATCTGAAAAAGAATTATCGGAAATTGAAAGCTGACAAGAATAAATCAGTGGCGACAGATAGCATGGGTACATCGTCAATGGACGATACCGCAGGTTCAGCGTTTTCGACAGTAACAGTGGGTAGCATGAGACTTGCGGATAAGTGGGTATGCGATTCTTGTGCATCGCACCACTTGATTTCCAATAGGCAGTACTTTGTAACGCACAAGGGGTTTTCGGCTCCAGTCAATATATCATTGGCAGGTAAAGGAACGATACTGCCTTGTGGGTTTGGTCGTGTTAATATTGAGATGTTGGTAGATGAAGTGGTGCACCGGCTACTTGGAACACTTGTGCTACGATCCCGATATTGGAAGACACCTGTTCCCGGTACGGAGTGCGACACAATATGGAATTGGAGTCATCATAAAACAACAACATATTATGTTTTAACGCGATGGTCAGCGCGTGGCAACAGGCGGGTGGATGACGGGCGCATACGCCATGGACATGCGCGTTGTGTTCCCAAGACAGCCAGTGGTAGTTAACATTTCAACGGCTTCAGAAACCCCTTTAGGTTTGCCAAAAAATTCGCAACCATCAAGACAAACGTCATGTGCGAAGGGTGCTGGAACGGATGGAAATCAACATGAGCACGGCAGAAACGGGAAGCTTCTCTGATGGATGTGTTTTGGGTAAAGCGCATCGGAAGCCTTTCACTCCATGGTCGGATCGATCACAGGGCGTCGGTGAGTTAATCCATGCCGATGTTAATGGGCCAATGTCATTGAAGTCGCTTCGAGGTACAAAGAACTATATGTGTTTCAAGAACGATTACAGGAATTTCCTACATCAAGCAACAGAATGTGTTTCTAGGTGTTTATGCTCGTTCCCGGACGGAATGTCGACCGCTGATCAGAGAAAGGATGTTCCGATATGATGGTGGCAAGGAGTTCGCATGTGAGAAAGTTCCTCGTGTCCTCTTTGATCGTGGTATTACATTGTTGCTGTCGGCACCGATGCGACTGAACAAACCAGAGTTGCAGAACGTGAAAATCACACAGTTGTAGAGCTCGCAGGTCATTGCTCTCAGTGAAGGGCTACCAAAACCGATGTGGGCACAGGCCTGTGAAACTACAGTATATGTGCTCAATTGTACAGGATAAACATTAGTTATCGGGAAATCTCATATTGAAAGGTGGAATGGTCACGTGATGATCTAGGATAATCTATATTATGTATACATCCCAAAGCAGTTTCAGTAGAAATTCGACAAAAGTTTGTTTGGTCGAATAATTGGCTACCTGAATGATACAGATGGGTACCAAGTTTACGTGTAATGTCTCAACAAGTTTGTGATTTCGCATGTCTACTTCAAGCCAGAAAAACTTTGTACCTCTTCAGTGGTTGAAACGGGGTTGAACAACCTAGCTGTGGAAGATGTGCTTGCGTAGAAAAGGCAAGAAGATAACAGAATGTCGGAGTCGTCACAGTTGGAGAAAATCCTCTAGGTGGAGACCGAGGAAGAGTTTTATACGAACACAAGAAGACCAATACGCACGGTCAAGAAGGCCAATGTGGAAAACTTCAGCGGACTATATTCTTCCGTTGGCACGCACTTCTATTTCTGGTGGTGGAGATCCAGCGTCATAGTGGGAAGCTATGAATTCCGCACAGGAGGAGTGGGTTACGGCCATGAAGGAAGAAATGGATGCATTGGTGGAAAATGACACGTGGGAGTTGGTTGATTGTCCGAAGAATGTGAAGGTCATGACAACCGCTGGGTGCTTCGAACGAAGCTGAATGCTCATGGTTAGACAAAAGGCTTCGCGCTCGACTGGTCGCGAAAGGACATGTGCAAAAGGCAGGCATTTATTACGATGAGACCTTCAGCGGTGTGGCACCATACGCCACTGTACGTGGTGTGCTTGCCGTTCATGCTCTGGAGAAGCTGCAGTTTGCCAGTTTGATGTGAAGATGGCATTTCTCTATGGCACAGTTCAGGAGGCAGTGTACATGCGTCAACCAGAGGGGTTCGACGATGACAGCCGTCGGGTATGCAAGCTCAAGCGAAGCCCTACGGTCTCAAGCAAGCCCCTAGGTGTTAGAATAAGCGGTTTGTAGACTCCATGAGGAATCAGAGATTGATAGTACAGCGGATCCATGTTTACTTGTGCGTCAGCGTAATGGCAAGAAGGTAATTTTTGCCATCAGTGTGGACGACTTGATCGCGGGAAGTGAAGAAATTAGAATCGATGTGTTTATTGATCAGTTGCATCGTAAGATTACGATGGGCACACTCAGCTATTTCCTGGAAATACAGGTAGAACAAAGTAAAGATGGCATCTTCGTGTGCCAGCGTTTCTACACGGAAAAGGTCCTGGAGCGATTCAAGATGCATGAAACAAATCCAGTAGCAATGCAATGTGACCGTAGTAGTGGTGGAGCTGAGGATTCGTTTGGGAGCCATGTGGCATACCGTGAAGCGGTGGGCTGCACCTTGTACTTAGGAACAAGTCCAGACATAGTATTTGCTGTGTCGTGAGCAGCTGGAGCAATGGATCGACCAACCGAAGCAGACTGGATTGTTGTCAAACGTGTCGTCAAGTACTTGCGGGGAACGAGCAATTATGGTTAGCTGTTCGGAGCTTGTAACATTAAGGGAATGTTAGAAGCGTTCAGTGATTCCTGGTTTGCAGGTGACGTCAGAAAAGACAGTCAACGAGCGGCGTGTTGGCTGTGTATGCAGGCAGTGAAATGACATGGTCAAGCCAACTGCAATGGTCGATGGAACTCTCAACAACAGAAGCAGAATTTATCGCAGCCAGTGAGGAGGCCAAAGAGCTCCTTTGGCTGAAGCGTCTGCTTGACGAACTTGGTGGAAAAGGTATTGAGGTACCAACGTTATATGTCGACAATGTCAGCGCAGTGAAACTTGCGAAAAATCCAGAGTTTCATAAGCGATCTAAGCACGTTGAAGTGCGGTATTTCTTCGTACGCGAGTGTTACCAGGATGGTCGCATAGGAGTGGAACATACTGACGGATTAAAAAGTTAGCAGATTTGTTGACGAAACCGTTGGATTGAGTGCGGTTTCGGACACTACTTATTGAAATGAGTGTTCGAGATTATTAACGGATGTGCAGCTTAGCACAAAGTTCATACAGTGTTTAGGAGGAAATGTTACGGATAATACACTGGGGTGGACTCGGCTGTGTGTGGCTTCTGCTACTCTTCTGGTGTCCATGACTAGATATGTATGTATCATGTGGATGCGTCATACAGAGTGGCATGTTGTTCGTTGCAACTCTGTTTTATCAGTAAAATAAGCCATTTTTTGTGGAGTTTATTGCATTGTTACTAACTTAAACAATTGTTAATCAAGGTTTGTCAATATTAATATGCATAAGATGGCCTAACATAATAAGTAACACTGCCGAGCTGTGGGGTGCTACAAGGGGCAAACCTATAACGCTACAAATGAGGATGAGAAAATAGCAATGGATCGGTCATATTCTGGGGAAGGGGGGCAAATCCATTGAGAAACAAGCATTGGATTGGAATCCAGTCAGAATCAAGAGAGGAAGACCTAGGCAAGCCTGAAAAAGGACTGTTTTGGTGGAAGCAGGCAAATGCATCCAAACATGGAGCAAGGTTAAGAGGTTGGGGTGCAACAGAGTCAGATGGAGATCCTTCACAAATAGCCTGTTAGAGGTTTAGGAAATAAATCTAAGGAACTATACTGTCATTTACATCATATCTCTCAAACATTCTGTGATTATCGGAACACCACCTGAGTGAATCCGAACTACAATTAATTCATTTAACTAATTACTCATCAGGGGCCAACTATTGCAGAAAAAACTTTTCTCAAAGGAGATGTTAGTATATTTGTCTATAGAAACGTAAAATATAACACCATAAATATTGATGAGTACAATATAGATAAGGACACTGAAGCGTGTGCAATTCAGTTGGACTCAACATTTAATAAATTATGCATTTTGACTCTAGATCTCCAAGAGGTAATTTTCAAATTTCCTTAATTGATTAGACTTGATCTTGCATAAAACTTTATAATAACAAATGTAATATCTTATTCTGTGATGATGTAAATGTAAATTATCTAATAGATAATAATAGAAAGAGCCAACTTGATGCTGTATTACACTCTTATAATCTTGTGGGTATAATTGAATTTCCTACTAGACAAGGCCTGATTTCCTAAACTGCCTTTAGGTAGGGTAACTACAGTCAATGAGACAACTAATTTATGTCTAGTAACTGACGTTTTATTACAGATAAAAACTACATGTTTCGGCCAACAGTGGCCATCATCAGGTTTATCCGAAATTATATGCTCAAAAGAGAGTGTTTATATAATGTGCACTACCGCGCATTGATGTTCAGATTTCATCATCAACGTTTTGGGCAAAGTTTATTTCTTATGGCCTAAGCATGGACTCTTATTAGTCGCTAGAGTGGTCCTCTGGACTGGGTGGTACAGGCCTGGTGGAGACGTGCGTGGTATGGGATGATATCCCTGTTGGATCCTGTGATGGGGGTTTCTGTGGGCTGATTAATATATCATCATTCTTATGTCTTGAAAAATTTTATTGCTGCTGGTGTGTGTCTACCTTCCTGGTTCTTGTGTAGGCTAATGCATTGTTTATTATTCGTGTGGTATTCTGTATCCTCTTTGGTTCTTCTAGGATGTCCGGGGTCTCTTTATTCTTGGTGTATGCATGTGGTCCTCTCTGCGACTCAGTGTGTGTTCAATTGGGATCATATTATGCGTTTCTCTTGTGCCCTATGTAGGGGTAGGGCACTTGCGTGTGAAAATCTTTAATAATTTACCCTTGGAGATTAAGAATGTCAGTGGTAAAAAAAAAAAAAAATTGCTCTGAAAAATTTTATATGCTTATTCATTGTGTACAATGGAAGAGTACTGTAGTCAATCATGAATTATGTACTATATCTCAAAATTTCTTATTCTATTGGTACTTGTTTCGAAGTTCTATCTATATACATTATATATGTATTAATTGATTTTCTATTATGAGCTGATCACATTTCCTTGTTTAAACTTGATGTGTCTTATTTATGTATTTTACACAAAAATTATTATTGCATGTATTTTATTGTCAAGACTCATTATGTACTGTTCCTGTTTTTATCTAAAGACAAGTTCTATATCCACTTTGGTGGATCTCTGGAATATTGAATAAATGAATGTGAATATGGATATACAACAACTACTAATAACAAATTATTTTGAGTAGTATAATGCCAGATCTGAATTTAAGACTGCCACAGTATTAAACCTCATTCATGATGGTTAGTACAGGACAACCCTACTGAATTTTATTCTACAATGAAGATATATAAAAGATTTTAAACTTTCAAACAAAACTGTATGTAGATTCAAGTCTTCTGAGATATGACTCTGTTGTGACTGGCTTAAAATATCAGTAGCTACTTAACAACTAACACAGATTCATAACCAAAGAAACTTAAATTTTCATCAACATTGCCATGGAAATCTCAAATCATGCATTGTTTTGTTTGATAGTATGTATGAAATGGAGTGTCATGTTTCTGTTATCTAGTATAGGACAGTGAAAGATATGTCACTGTTTATATCTGTCTTCAGGAATATTAACATAAAATACATCAATAACATACCAACCAAAGAACAGGCTCCTCTGTCAGCAGACAAATAAAAAACATAACAAACACATATGAGTATATTGAAGTTCTCAAAGCTGTACCAGATGCTAGTAAGGAACTTGACCTATAGATAATCAAAGAAATATATGTTATTGTCTCATCATCACAGGACTGGAGAATATCAAAATGGAAATGAACCACGAGGCTCCTTAAATTTTGGGGAACTTCTTGGGTATCTGAGCAGCTATTAGATTCTCACTGACACTGCTCCATGTGTGGTAAAAGCCACCAAAAGAAAGCACATTTTACCAAAAAAAAATCGTACTACTCTTGGAATAGAACTTATGCCAGGAAAAAGTGGAGTTAAATAAATGGCATACATTTACATTATTACAAATATTGCAGGATATTCATAGACTACAAACAACTTAAATAATGAATTTGCCAGGGCACATGACCTCCAAAAGAAGAAAAATCAGATTGAACCACAATTTAAAGTTTACACTTGTACTTACATTATGTGTGATGCGGTCACATCCGAAACGTAATTCCCCATGTATAACAACATTATCCGTACGGTCTGAAGTGCACTTTATTACTGTACAGCTTTGTTTACGATTGCGGCCATAACGACCATAACGATCATAAGTATTATAATCATTCTCCAGCCGAATGTAATACATGTCACCTAACTTTATATTGGGGTTACTGGCCATTAAAAATATATCTATATTTTCTCGGGATGAGCGGTCATGTACTTTCAATTTAAAATTTAACTTGTTATGAAACGTATGGTATGTACTGATGTTATTGAAAGTATACACCGTGAAACTCTTCTTCTCTGAAAATTAATAAAAAAAATCATGCATAAGTGCATTACAAAAGAACATGAGACTCAAATGTAAATAGGTAAATAAATAAATAAATATACACATACACATATTATAATAAAGAGGTAAAACGGCTAAAGGTAAAGGTGAGGAAAATGAGCAGTGAGAAAAAATTTGGCAGCCTTACAAAGTGGAACTGAAAAGATTATCCAAGGAGTTACTGGTAGCAAAGAAGAAGGTTCAGGAAACATTTGTTTGTTCGGTCTCACAAAACGAAGGTAGATGCTGGACAGAGTTCTGTAAGTATGTTAAGCGACGTAAAGGAAATAGAGAAAATAATTCGGGTGACCAAGGACCATAATGGCAAGCTCATTGCAGATCCAAGACAAAAGGTCAACTCCTTAACCGCTTATTATGCGCCTCTATTCACTTGCAAACGTAATAATCTGCAAATTAAATCAACAGAATCAGGTAAACCCTTCACAATTAGTATTAACATAATAAGGAAGTGATTGTCAGCAATCGGGAGAAAGAAATCAGTCGGACCAGGTGGCATTCCCGGGGAAATTTTAAAGTAAGGCGGGGAAGCCATGACTGAATACCTCGCGAGATTGCTGGACATTACTATGAACAATAACGCTATCCCAGATGACAAAGAAAGCTATAGTGGTTCCCATTTACAAAGGGGAAGATCGATAAGTAGCTGGAAATTTGACCGAGCAGCTTAACCTCGGTGGTTTTCAAACAAATGGAGCACGTTTTAGCAGGATACCTAAGACAAGTCTGTATTGTATTGTATTTATTCATCATTCCTCAAATCCTTACAAGCCATATACCTACCGGATACTGAACTTGTCATATATAGAAACAATATTGAAAAAATATGAATTACAATTATAGTGAAGAGTTACAGTTGAATAACAAGAAATACAGTTACATATATAACAAAGGTGTCAGGGTTCATATCATTGTGACAATCGTTCCAAAACACGACTAAATATATGAAATGCATCTGATGAATTATTAATTACAGTATGGCAGTATGTTTTGCCATGTAATTCTAATTTCTCATATAATGTAATAGTAGTAATGTGTATGTTACATTGGGTTTGACAACATTTCTTTAGATTAGATATAAATAATATCAGTAATTAGAATCATTATAAATGAATTATTATTTTGTACGGTATGTGAAATATCC
>Ga0136643_10010690_pt1 | contig 13561 bp, 8 predicted proteins | sample TergutLab28metaG_FD_96883 | JGI IMG/M metagenome (GOLD analysis project Ga0136643, IMG submission 96883) | Labiotermes labralis P1 segment gut microbial communities from Petit-Saut dam, French Guiana - Lab288 P1 (version 3) (version 3) | ecosystem: Host-associated > Arthropoda: Insects >...
GGATCAGAAAGACAGTCGAGTAGTGATCTGTCAGGAACTGAAGGAAACTGTGAAAAACGATCCCACACTCCTCTTGAACGTCATCACAGGCGATGAAAGCATCATTTATGCTTACGACCCAGAGACAAAACTGCAATCTTCACAATGGAAGAGTCCTGGGTCTCCAAGACCCAGAAGAGCACGTATGCAAAAAATCAAATTGAAGATGATGCTCATTTGTTTCTTTGACCAAGAGGGGATTGTATACCGGGAATTTATCCCACCTGGAATGATGGTCAATGCAGACTTCTACTGTGATGTTCTAAGAAGGTGCGGCGCATGAAGCCACAGAAATGGCAAAACCAGAACCTCATTATCCACCACGACAATGCCCTGGCTCACAGGTCCTTTAAAGTTTTGCAGTTTTTGGCCAAGAACAACATGACGGTGATCCCCCATCCCCCATACTCACCCGATCTGGCCCCCTGTGACTTTTTCCTCTTCCCCAAGCTGAAGCTTCGGATGAAGGGTTGAATATTCGACACCATTGAAGAGATTCAAGAGGAATTGCAGTGGGTACTTGAAACAATTCCAAAAAGGGACTTCCAGGGATGCTTCCAAGCATGGCAGAAACGCTGGGACTGCTGTATTCATGCAAAAGCAGAGTACTTTGAAGGTGATGGAGGAATTTAACAACCAAGGTAAGCAAACCTCTTTTTACAAGTACTGTCCTGAAACTTTTGGATACACCCTTGTATGTTATGGGGGTGAACATTCAAAGTGTTTAAAACGTCCGGAAACTAAGAGTATTTAATTAAAAAACCATCCGGTTGGATATGTGTTAAAACCTACAAGTTAAAATCTGAACTTGGTAACACTTGGTACTTTTCATCCCTCCAGTGTCACAAGGTTATAGCTACAGTTTTAAAGAGCAAACACATATATACAGGTCAGTGTGCAACTCACGGAGTGGGAGTGCGTTTTCGGTCCCTATGCCGGTGTCTATCTCGCTCTCGGCTTCGGCTACGAGAACGATCTTTGGATTTTTCAATTTTCTTCTTTCCACGGTCCTTCTCTCTCTCTTTAGATCGACTGCGAGACCGACGGGATCTGTCACGACGGTCTCTTTCTTTTTCCCTCTCTCTGCTGCGACTGCGTCGCTGTGACTTTTTCTCCATACCCATCCTGATCACAAAGCATGGTCAGTCAGTTTCACATAAAAGGATTATGAGTAACACAAAATATTCACATCTACATGTCAAGACTACATTTATTTTGGTAAATCATATTAATAAGTAAATGACTACTACTTCATTACAGAACACATCACATAATTTCTGAAAAACATTGTGGTTTCAAAATTTGCTATAAGCATGAGAATCTTAACACATAAATTCAGTAACTTCTCAATCGGGATGTTATAAGCTGTCAGTACCTGTCATGATCATAACCAAAGTACAGCTACCTCATGTTCTCACTTTCCAGCATTATACAAACCTGCACAGTGAACTATTTAAAATGAAGATATGGAACTTAAAGAACATTTAAGAATGGGGAAGGTGGGTTTGTGTTGTTTCCAGAACCCATCACAAAATTCACATCCAGAAAAAGATTAGAATATATCATAAGTCCAAATCCTCTGTGCCGGAAACTGGGTTTAATGAAGACGGTATGAACAAATTCCATATCACATCAAGCAGTTGAGTGTTAGGTCTAACAGGCCTGCTTAACTACCTTCAGCGACACAATTCGACGTGTGGTGATTAAAATAGTTTATACCATTCTAATTATACAAGAAAGCATTCACGACTGCCAAAGGCAGTAACACTCTGAAGATTCATTTCTTCTGGGACGTGACACCGTGTAGACTAGTAAACAGTTTCGGCGGGTCAAGTAGTCCACGAACAATTTACCAGTGGACAAGCCGTTAACATCCCCGAATATTTCCAACTTCATTAACCTCACTGCGAGAACCTCTATTCCCAAGTCCTTCCGCGCCACGATACACTAAAACCGCTGCAGACATATCAAAGTCTCCACCATATCATGAAACAAAATCCCCATAACCCTGCTTACCGAAAACCAGTACGGGTATCTTACAGCGAATCAGAGGGCGATTTACTATTTAATGTGCTTAATCCCACCCCAACGTTGTCGTTCCAATGTTTGAAATTTACCTCACGCACAAATTATTTCCTTCGGAGATGAGAAAACGGATTTTTATCGGTCACAGTACAAGTCACTACCAGCCAGTAGCACTCTCGAAACAGGAACAACTCATTAATACTACACTAACTACACTTGGTGCCTAACCACTTCTGAACCACAGCATGTATGGCAAGCACAGATCATCTAGTATAGCTGGCAAACATGGATAACTCGATACAAACCGTACATCACCGCATCCTTGATTCCCTAGGCCTGGTCCGTAACGCACATGTTACGCAAAAGGAAGCGTGATGTGTTTACAATTGCGATGGTCGAAAATGCTGTTCCTTTGAAAAATATCTGGTGGGAGTATAAAGCACGGACACGAATAAATAGCCGCTGCTTAGTTATCGTAACAAAATGTTCATGTTTCAGGAAATTTTTTTGTTCAAAGTTTAATGTAGCATGGGAAAAGAGATGGATTTGAACTTTAATGAAATGTGTCGTTTGTGCGCCAGAAAATGTGAAGATTTGCAGAACATTTTTCAGGATATTCCAGCTGAAACCGAAATTTATGTGGATGTTACTAAGGAGTTGCCGAGCATGCTGGCATTTAAAATAACAAACGCCACGTCTATCAAGGTATTCAAGGAAAATTGTAGGAGTATAGCTGTACGTCAATCGGATTCGAGCACGTGTAGTAATCGAGGGCCGTCTATCGCTGTGGCAGGCTGTGCTCTTGCATGGGGCCCCATCAGGGTGGTTGTATTACAGGGTTTGTGTCGAAAAAATTTTGGTTTATTTAAATTGTATGTAAATTCTTGCGTTACTCCATCTGAATTGTGAGTGCAGGACTATGTGTGGGCAAACCCGAAGTTTATTGCATTTGACCAAGAACTGTCTTAAACCAGTCCTGGCAGTAATAATAATAATAAACATATCTCAGGGCTAAATAAAATTACATGTAGCACAAATTGTAGATACAGAACAGCTGGAACCCTATATGCCCTAGAAACATGGGTTGTTTCTGGTATGTAACTGTAGAAACTCTGCATAAAGGTGATAACAAGGATGATGATGATGATGATGATAATAATAATAATAATATACTTTTCCTAAGTTGTTAAGGAAAGAGACTCAAAATCATATGAGAGGAAACATATTACCAGAATATCTGACAAAGTTTATATGTTCTTGCCAACAGCAATAGCACATTCAGTTTGGGATGTGTATTAAAAGTTTATTTAGCCTGCTACATACTGTACAGGGATACCATGTGTTGACTGAATTTTTAAATAACACACTGTAGAAAATGAGATAATGTAAAAAAAAAGTACAGGTGGTGCTTGAAATCTAGTCTCTGACAGTGGAGGCAGAAACACAGTTTTAAGTTACTGAGGAGGAATTTTGGATGTGACAGAGAGGAAATGGCAGAAGGCACTTCAGATTTGTACCCTTTGTGTCATATTGTTAGGGACAGTAGAGATATATCTGAATATATGGTACATGTGCAGAACCTGTATCTGTGATTTTAACCACAGGTGGAGTTAGGGGATGGTCTGCCAGCTCAGGTGTGCAATGAATGCATTGCTCACCTGAATGCAGCTGTCACTTTCAAGGAGAAGTGTCTCACAGCAGATTCAGTACTGCGTCATTTACTAAACATAGCGGTGAGTGATGCTGTTTCTTTCTACTTTACCAGTATTTGTTGTATGGTTAGAATTGATTGTAGAATTGTCTATTACAGCAAGAAGCACAAAGTGGCAAAGAAAAGCACAATGAAGAATCTATGGCAACTGATACATCTCTCCTGAACTGTAATGATCAGTAAGTATTGGTTCATTTCATAATTTTTATAGCATAAAAATAGTGCAAAATTGAGGGTAACTAGTTTGAGATGGCACCAGGTTTACTGATAATCAACTGAGCACAGTAAAATATAATGTATAAAGGTTAGAACTTATTTGTAAATTATTCTTTGTCATGTAAGACATTTCTTTCAGTGACACTGTATTAATGATTTTAATGGCATTCCCTTGTTAATCAGATACAGTGTCTTATCATCACTTTCCTTTCTTACATTTTATTTTCTTCGTGTAGGCTTGTCCCTCCTGGTGGACCTCCACATTCTCTGCATGATGTGGTCATTTGACTGCTTTAAACTGCAGAAACCAGAAACAATGGGATACTTGTCTTGGTTTCAGGGACACAAGTCAGGATGGTGTGCAGGGAAGCTGGAACAGTGATATGTGTTCAGAAACAGCAAAACAGAACAATGCTTCCATGAAAAGTGGCACATCAGACATATCTCATGCTGCAAAGAATGGTTCTGATGTGGAGGTGAACAGTTCACCTGCTGAGGAGAAACAGTACACTTGTCCTCCATGTGGGAAGCAGTATTTGTTGTCAGCTGCCTTTAGGAAGCACCTGAGCATGAAACATGAAATGAACAATAGGAATATAGATCTTATAATGACTAGCAATGGGGGTGGTAGCAACAGTAAGCCAGCAAACAAGAGAACACTTCTGTGCAATGTGTGTGGCAAGCAGGTAAATAGCATGCAGTTCAAGCAGCACATCCGTAGCCACGAGCAAAACTTTCAGCATTTGTGCACTTACTGTGGGAAGAAGTACCTCACAAAGTTCCGCCTGACACAACACATCAGGGTCCACACGGGAGAAAAGCCATTCGCTTGTAATGTATGTAATAAGCGTTTTCATGAAAAGTCATTGCTCCGGTCTCACCAGAGACGCTACCTGAAACAGCGCCCTTTGCAATGCACGGTCTGTGAAAAGCGTTTTACGAACCGTTCACACCTTAACACTCATCTTATGGTTCACACTGGGGAAAAACCATTCCAGTGTTCTGTTTGTGGCATGGAGTTCAGGTCAAACAATCATTTGAAGCGACACTTTAAGCTGCACTCTGGAGAGAAGTCGTACTCATGCAGCGTTTGTGGCAAGGCCTTCATACAGAAAAGCAATTATGTACAACACCTCGCTGTGCACAGGGAAGACAAGCCGTTTAAGTGCAGTGAGTGTGGGAAAGGTTTCTCGTACAAGTGCAGCCTCAAGATGCATGTTGAACTGCACAGGAAAAAACTGGACAAGTTAGTGGGAAGTAAGTGAAATATTTACTTATAGTTGTTTACTGCATGCTTTATAATAAACACATTCATAAATAGCATTGCTGAAATTATAGAGTTTAGAGAATTTTCTCATTAAGGATCGACCAACTGAAATCCATTGAGGTTCATTATAAAGATGACAATTCATCCATACTTGTTATACTTACACATGTGTATCATATGAATTGGAGAAAATGTTAATTCAAATTTGGTATTTATTTTTACTGTGTATCTTCTTAATGATACTGTTTTCAGACATTGACAACAAAACATATGCTCTTACATTTTGTTCTACAGATATGCCCATTCATGATGTACATAGTTTCACCTTTGGGTGTGATGGATTTTTATTACAATTCTGTCAGAAATACTCATAATATGCCACAGCAGGACAATTTTGTGAGCCCAGCTGTAGTTAGCAAGTTTTACTCCCTACAAAATGCCTCACAATACTCTTAGTTCCATACAGCAGAAAGAATTGTGTGAAGGTGTTAATAATTATTCAGCTAACCAAATTTCTGGTATTTTGTGGAACCAGAAAGTCCATTATCATATCTGCAAGAGTCCATCACTGATCTCCATCGCAAGTCGAATGTAGTCTACTATACCAAACCTGCTTATTTAAGATCTTTAATACTGCTCTTTCATCTATGCCTAGGTTTTCTGAGTGGTCTCTTTCCATCGTGTTTCCGTATTAGCATTTTGTACGTAAGTTCCGGCCATGCCTGACACACATCCTGTTCACCTCATCCTCATTTCGATCTTTGAAGGTGAGGCCACTATGTCTCACAGTGTTGGGATCCAGTTACATACTGACACAGTGTCATATGCCAGAAGAACGGAATTCTGAGCTCTACCACTGCTAAAACCTAAAAACTCTGCTATCGTTATGCAGTTTTGATCAGTATTTTCTTCGTTATACACAAGAAGCAGGTTGCCTTGTTGGTAGCCAGGGCTGCTACCAAAACATGCAGAGGGGACTGGGAAAGCATTACAGTAGAGCGGCGAAATTAAATAGTGCACATTTCAAAGGAATGAAAGGTTTTCTTTTGAATTTGGGCTGCCTAAAGGTACTGGTGCTATATTACCTTCACGCCTGTTTGAAAGAGCTGCAAGGCAGAATACCGATTTCCAGATCTCCACCAAGTCAATGAAAAAGTAAAATTATTTCCCCACCGAAGCACGTACCTACGAAGACGTACATGGACATGGAGGAAAATTTCTCAACTGGGAATGTCAGGCTAGCTTCATGCTATAGTCACTTATTCTCCAGTGTCAGAAATTTGATGTCCCTGTGCTGGTATGCCTACACCTTGTTATGTTGCGGCTCTCTCGCGTGTCCTGCTGGTGAATAAGCAGTCGTATGGAACTCGAGCAGCGCTGGTGAGGACAGAAATCTCAGATTACACCAGGAGTGATGACCACAGAAGAGAACTGTGGATGACGCTGTAAGTTATTCCTCAAAAATGTGTAAGGCAGCCTTTTGAGAGCTGAAACACAGTTCCACATGTAAAACACACCTTAACGGTTGGTGGAACAACAAAGCTGTAGGAACACAACTTGAATCTCAGCAGAGTCACCAGTTTTGGCAGGAGGGCAACAAGACCAGGGGCTTTTTGTAATGCTGCAGGAATTTATACATTTTCTTTAAAAGTTCACAGCGTTTATCTAATGGGCACAGGGTGAATTAAATTATTATTATTTTGCTTATTTAATAAACAGTACTATTGAGAGCTTATATAAAACAGTGTTGCATGTTAAAGGTATGATATTAGGTGAATTGGCGACAGGTGGAAGGAAGCGAAAGTGGCCTGTTTTAAGTTTTTACCTGGCATTCGCCTGAAGAATCCAGGGATACCACGAAAAACTTGTCAGGAGTGTTGCTGTCCCGGTCGAATCTCAAACCGGCACCTGCTGAATGCATGCCACATGCGTTACTACTTGAGTGACCTGAAGAGGAACTGGGAAGATGAATGGGATTAAAGCAGACAGTGGTCAAGTGTTTCTTTGTTTGGGAGTTCTGCAGAATGTATGTGCCTCACTGCATCTGATAGTCGGTTATAGTAAGGTCTTGGCTCCAAAGCAACGGGGAATCTGTGGACCAATTTGAGCAGAATGTCCACCCTGAGCAGAATGTCAGCCATCCTGAGAGACCTGGTGACCTTGTATTGATGCTGCATGGTGGATACTATAGGCTTCATCAACAGCATGGCGTAACGCTGACCTATGGATATACCGCATGTTTGAATTCTTAATATTTCCCATGTGTGCAGTTTGGCTGTCAATAAAGAGCAATTGTTTCTCCATACATTAAGCGACTGGTATGTAACAGGGAGATGTTGTGTGGTTTCTACGAAATGTGAACTACATATTAATTAAATCCGCGGGAACATACCTCCTTGAGAAGTTAACAATTCCTCAGCTGGTCAAGAAATTATCCCCACTTTACAGAACCCAAAAGTATATGCTCACTTATAGCCTGCTACTGGCCGTTATCCCCAGCCAGACGAATCCATTCCACATCCTTGTAATCTGTTCCTTTGAGACGTATTTTACGTGCAAGGTTGCTGTGTTCGCTACCCTGAGGATGGGATCAATACATAATCCGAAACGTCGTTAAAATAATACCAGATTACAACTGTCACACCACAGCCTATGCTACCATAGGCCTAATCTTCACAGTAATCACCATGATAACATGTTGATGCAATAGGAATATCATGGCATATTTTAAGGGCCTGAACAAAATCACAAAACGTGACCAGGAAAGCTGAAAAACGTACCGATGCAGTTCCTGGGGCCGGCACTAAACGGCATTTAGGTGAATGGATGTCGTTTGTTGTCCGGCAGGAATCGCTCCGGAATAAACTTGTGTGGCTACAGGTCCATGCGAACATGTTGGATACAGATCGCCACAGAACTTTCGGTGGGCACAACTACGTCCGTTGCAAGTACAGTGAAGACATAGGCGCGAAGTATTCATGCATGCAACTGCAACACCTTCCCACTCATATGGTGTATAAAAAGGTGTCAATGCCATTATCAACTAGTATTTAGAACTTAACGTACATTCGGTGTGCCATGTTGAACTGCTGGAGTTTCTGGCACGACACGGCCGGCTCCATTCTTACAAAATGTTACGTCTCCCGTCGAATATCTGACTATACGGGGGAACACCTGGAAACATTCTCATGGCTTCCTTCATGCATAACTCTCAGTAATCCAGTTCACGCAGAATACGTGACGTAGTCGTTCGTTTGGAGTCACCGAAAATCCTACGCAGTTTCTCGTACACTTTTTCCTCGAAAAGACGATTTGTGACTAACAGTAAGTATTCGTATGTGTTGAAGCTCTTACAGCGAATAAATACCAAAATTTTTGCTCGGGCTGACAGCCGCTTCAGGTGGTTAATGTAAACCAAAGTCTCAGAGACCGATTCCGTCTCCACCATCAGGGTTTTGTATCAGCGGAGATTTTGCTGATGAAGTTTGTTAACCTCGGCTTATCGTGGTTTGTACACCACACAAAGCTTACTTGTTCTGGCTGGTGGATCGCCACGACAAGGAACACGAAGCTCGTCACCGTGCCGGCAGTATCGTTTCCCTGCAGGCACAGCGAAAACATGAAATCATCCACAGGTAAAACCAAACCCTGCGCTAACGTTACAGTGACTCCACAACCCCAGCAATAGTAAGAGGCGAGGTGTTAGTTTGATGCTACGACAGGCTTTTCCTGATTTAAAAACAGGATGATTGTGCGCCGTTTATGAGCGTATTCTGAGGCCCATTAAAAAAACAATTCTTAATTGTCCGTTCGTTGAGACAGGAGTACTGTCTTGTGGAATGTGAAGCAGCGTCATTATGTAGAGAGATACCAATGTTACAGAGACACCTGGGCTTCCACCTTCCTCTGTCCTCTCTTTTGCCCTGAATACAGAAACAGCAGGTTCCTTCGAAACGATGGTACTTATCTACCAACCTAAACGGCGTCACATCCCAAAAGTATATTCTTCACATCACAGCCATGAGAACCACAAATGTCACATCGGTTCTACGGGCCAAACGTACAGGTAAAACTGTCCTTGGTGTACTGTACCATTAATGCACGTGGGGAAAGTAAGGTAAAGTGCACCCTTGTACAGGAACTGAGGGCGCTGTACAGACCGTACGGCTCATAGGGGAAGTAGAGGTATAGCTCTACTCTTTCTTGACCACGGCACTAGAAGGGGGTGAGGGATCAGCGTCACGCCCCGGCCGCTCTTTACCCCCGGGAAAGACCCGGTACCCATTGTACAGGAAGCTGGGTTCACATGGGGGAAGTGAAGGAATTATTCCGTTGTTTCTTAACTTTAACACTAGACAGAGGTCAGTGGTTAGCTTAATGCCCCGGGCAGCTAACATCCTGTTCTGTACAGGCAGACGTTTCGGTTCGACCGGACATGAAAGCCATGAAAGTAAAGAGTTCAAATGTGTGAAATAAAATACTCCCGTACCGCCGCCATCATGGTGTTGGCTTCGGCCTTTAGCTGTTCATCGTTGTATCTCGTTCTGGTCAGATGCAGTAACAGGTCAATAAACACTTCCTTGGAGGTGCTGCCGTCTGTCATAAGGAGACACAGTTTAAGTGTTCTTCGAAGACGTAGATGCCCGATTCAGCAAGATTTTACTCAATCTGAAACCACACGGTGCTCAAGGTGCCAAGCACATGCTCGATACTCATCCTTCAGCTCGTCCTTCGACTTGCGACTGTGTTCCAGTCTGTGCTGCTGCACGACCTGAAATAGAGACAGCAGTGTTCACATTCACACGCGTCCCATCCGTTGCACGTACCTGTAAATGTGTCAAAATCCTAGTTGTTCTTAAACCTAGCACATCTATTATGACTAATACAAGATAATTTCGCTTTACACACACACCAGGTAAATATTATCTTAAGGACAGTGTCACATCAACCCTGAAAAGGTGTGGTGGGGGACACATCAAATCAGACAAGACAAGTTTAGTCTCATCGTTGAAAACTCTGACAAAAGACATCGGTTGGGAGACCCAACTGCGTAAATCACAATCACACTAGACAAGTGCTGTCTGGTGTTGTCTGCCGAGTGACGGGTCTTGTGCCATTCTTTGTCAGTCATTCCAGACCAGGCACTCTTTTCCGCGGCTAGGAGATCAGCTTTCTGTGGTCAGCAAATCTGTTGCACAGGAAATGTGGCTGGTTGAGACATTGGGTTAATACGAGAGACAAGTCCTGTATCTGTTTACAGTGATAACAGTGTATAATATTTCAAATAAACTTTTATTAATGAAAGACAAGATAAACTACGTGAAATTTACTACTGATGACGAAACGTGTTGATTTAAGCACGACTTGTGATAATAAAACGATAGAGGGAGTAGTTACAATAAATTGCCTGCAACCTGCTTTATTAGATCTGCTGTCTTTAGTTATGTTGCTCTTGCCAGTAAAAGAGTACACTTTCCTCTCGTGTTTGTGCTGTAGTACAAATTGCTCTGATGATCCAATGAAGTTGGGTAAGATGGGAGGGCTACAAACAGGATAACCATAAATACTTACAACTTAGAAACGGAAAATATGAAAGGAAGAGTTCTAACAGGAGATCAGTCGTTTCTAGGAGGAAGGATAATATTAAAGTGCCTCCTAAAAATAGTATCTGATAATGTGAACCGGATTAATTTTGTGCAGAATAAGGGCCCATGATAGGTTGTTGTGAACACGGCTATGAACTTTCAGGTACCGTAGAAAGCTACAGAATTCTTGACTGACTGCGTAACTATCGGCCCTTTAAGGAGAAATCGACGGTCTGCGAAACATCGCAAAAACGTAATTGCAATTCGATACATTCAGTATGCCACTGGTTAAGTCTCAAAACGTGAGAGGACAATATTAATGCGGTTATTCTTTGATGAAGAAGACGAAAACAGCTACTGGATGACCTTAAGGAAAAGAGGGGATACTAAAAATTGAACGAGGAAGCACTAGATCGCACTCTGTAGAGAACTCGCTTTGGAAGAGGCTGCGGACCTGTCGTAAGACAGACTACAGAATGAATGAATGAATTCCGTGATACATTGGATTGAAATTACCTAAGGTTGGACACTCACCGTGCTGATCGTGTGGTCTATGTAGCGAAGATGGCGAGAGTGTTCCTTGCCCAGGGGCATGAGATTGAACACTCAGTTAGAGTGCAGCCAGGCCTTGAACACACGGACCGCCACGATCTGGGAGAGCCTGCACAGGAATTCATGTCGCCTGCTTCAAAATAGGCTATAGATATTCCGTGTGCTATTTAACGACATTGTCCGTAGCTCAGATTATACATCAACGATTGGCAGGCTGTGTACTGTGAGTAGCAAATTGTAATAGGACGTAGAAGGAAACGGTCGTGGCCAATGGCAGCATGACTGGCATATATAATCCCTCATAATGTGCACGATATAGGTAGGACCAAGATTGCCTATAGACCTGAGCAACTAAAAGCAAGACATGAGCATAAGCTGCTTGAGGGTCTGCCTACTTTAGGCACACATCTTTAGTGATATGGAAGGGACAAAACAGGTAAAGTGTTTAATGATTTTTATACAAATTTCACAGCAGAAACCGACCATTCTGTGAAAATTTGCCTGTTTCAGAGAAGTTTAATGGAATTTCTTTTCAGTACGCTAACACTAAAAAAAAATGCTAGTTTCTAGAACTTTGCTTATTCCAATATGGAGTAAATTTTTATGCTCCTGTCTCTAAATTAAGTTGAAAATTCTGCATTTTGAGCCTTAATGCACCACTCTATATACAGATTAATGAAAAAAACTCCTTAGTAATTTGTCCCTTCGAAGCCTAACGTTACTTCATCTTATCTGCCCTGCTACGTGATATGGCCGCTCCGACATAGAGGAAAGGCCGGTAGGGTGTGTGACAAAGGTGTTCTTTTGAACTACGTTCTTTGGAAGCAGTAAATATGTCGCGGAGAATTTCCGCCATAAGTTTTATTTTAAAAAATCCTCATCTAAAGTGCCATGTAAAAGAATAATATACGGAATAATAGGAAAAATATCGAATCAGAGTTGCACTGCTGGACGAAAATAGCATTACGAAAACTAGTTTTGTTGGGTAAAGCACGGTTTATATCAAATGGGAAAGTGAACAGTCAAAATAACAATGTTGCTGCCACGAAAATCCCACGAAATCCTTCCTTTACAACACCTTATAATGCAGTGAGTGCGCACAAAATCAGAGGGCCCATTAGAACTGCGCTCTTCTGGGTTATTACGCAATGCGTAATGGTAATAACGCAGAGGAGCACAGTTCTCATCTACTTCGCGACGGAAGCCTGAAATCTCGCAGGGTCCGTGTTTTCCGAACAAACAAATTCCGATCCTTACTTTAAATTAATTCTCACGCAAATATTCAGGGACCTAAGAGAACAAGAAGAAATATAGGACAATCTGTATTCTTTGCAAGAACTGAAAAGTATTATTCCAAGATAATTTTCCAGTATTTCAAGGCATGAGTTGTGTCGACTATGTTTACAGTAGGAGCGAGGCCTATTTAGAAGCTGGAAGTCGGCAGCTCGTCTCTATCAGACAAGGTAACACGAACTGCAGGAAAGAAACTGCCAATAAATTCTAGGCGAATACAGTGTTTGTGTGTGATAAAGCACCCGATATGGCTGGCGTGCTGAAGGCAGAAATTATTGAGACACCTCTAGTTTACATTGTGCTACCTTGTTACGAGCGATTTATCTACAAAAAAAAAACCAACAGAAGTGGTTGGACAAATAACAAAATCTTTAGTCATAAACTTGCACAGCCATTAGAAGTGCCGCACTTATCTCTTGTCCCATCAGAGCTCTGACTGCCCTGTGTTCCATTTCGTCGGTTTTATAAGACTTCCCGGATTGTACAATGTATCTCATGTATCTCCTGTCACGCACCGCACTCAACTGCACGTGCCAAGCCCCCGCACTCACTACCCAAATTACGTTGCAGGTAATGCCGTTTGCAACTTTCAGGTGTGGGCGGAAAGTCAAACCATTTTTAGAATTTTATATACATGGGTTCGTGAATCGAATTTAATAATTGTACAACAAGATGCGACTTATTCAGTTTATTACATTTCTGTAGGCAGCTCTACATGTTTCGGGTGTTGACACCCATCATCAGGAGCTCGTACAACTCAACAACGAGAGCGGATGGTAGAAGATCCGGTTAATCAATACCAGAAGCTGTAATTACAGTTGTACGAGCTCCTGATGATGGGTGTCAACACCCGAAACATGTAGAGCTGCCTAC
>Ga0136643_10010692_pt1 | contig 13560 bp, 13 predicted proteins | sample TergutLab28metaG_FD_96883 | JGI IMG/M metagenome (GOLD analysis project Ga0136643, IMG submission 96883) | Labiotermes labralis P1 segment gut microbial communities from Petit-Saut dam, French Guiana - Lab288 P1 (version 3) (version 3) | ecosystem: Host-associated > Arthropoda: Insects >...
TTCCTGTTTTTTTTATGAACAGGGGGCTGGCCTGCTGTATTAACCCCCAACCTGGAGGACCAGGTGATTTTTGATCAAGGTTTGCTTACTCTAGCCCTTGATACGCCAGTATCAAACTGCAAGGCTGCAGTGCTAGTTTTTGTCCGCCCAGATTATTTTATTTCCCTGTTACCCGCCATATCTGGTGAGCATTCCCCTATCCGCCACCGGGAGAGGCACCCGATAGAAGACTAGCAACTCCTCATGGGGTAAATATTATTAGGGTGATCAAATCAAATTGGTTGAGATGGGCAAGGCATGTTGCACACATGGGGAAACAGAGAAATGCATACATTGTTTTCAAAAGGAAACCTGAAGGAAACAGACCACATGGGGGGCCTAGACATAGATAGGAGGACAATATTAGGATAGATCTTTAAAAAGTAGAATGGGAGGTCGTGGACTGGACTCATGCGACTCAGGACAGGAACAAGAGGCAGACTGTTCTGAACATGATAATCTGAAGGTTTGTAGAGGGGGAATTTCTTGACTGTCTGAGGAACTATTGGCTATGCAAAATGGACTCTTATCTAGGATGTCAGTGTAGTTCTTGAATTAGTAACCCAAAGTTTGTTAGATTTTTATTGGACACTGTATATATATATATATAAGTACATGCCACGGAGTCCTTATAATCTAACAGGTCCTCAGCTAGTCAAGAAATTCCCTGCATTGTATGGATCCCAAAAGTTCACTACCACACCCACACGCTCCTGCCACCTATCCCTATCCTAAGCCAGATCAACCCAGTCCATGCCATCACATCCCACTTCTTAAGGATCCATTTCAACATTATCCTCTCAGGTCTTCCAAGTGGTTCTTCCCCTAAGGTATGCCTCCCAAATCCCTGTATACAACTGTCTTGTCTCCCATATGTGCCATGTGCCCTGCCAATCTCTTCTTGATTTGATCACCTGAATAGTAGTAGTGAGGAGTACATATTAAAAGTGCCTTGTGATGGAGTCTCCTCCGCTACCGTTACCTCATCTCTCTTAGGCCCAATAATCTTCCTCAGCACCCTATTCTCGAATGCCCTCAACCTATGTTCCTATCTTGTTGCAAGAGACCAAGCTTCACACCCATACCAAACAGCAGGCAAAATTATAATTCTGTGTATCTTAATCTTTATATTTTTTGGAGAGTAAATTTGAAGACAAAATATTCTGCTCCACGTGATAGCAAGCATTCCCCGACTTCAGTCTGCTCTTAATTTCTTGTTGAATGGAATTTTGATAGGATGCCGTAAATGGAAAGATAAATTGTTCATGGTGTGCAACTTCATGCATAACACACTAAGCTGAGCAAGGCATGAACCTGGTACCATGTATGCATAAGGACAATAGTGTCATTTCATACTGCAAAGACTCTTGCCATGTATAAATATTGTATCATCCGTAGCACTGATTGGGTGTCTAGGTTAATGCTAGTTGTGTGTCGGATTTTAAAATGTTCTTTTTCTGTTTTATATTAAAAGAAACCTGTCAAATGAATTGTCTGTATTTGACCAGTGATACATGAAAGCTACAGGCAAGTTCATGCTTTCACAATGTTGATATGTGTAGCAAGGACATGAGAAGTAACAGCAAAATGTCACTTATGAAGTAAATGCTTTGGACACTCTGTGATACAACAGAAGAGTGTAGAAAACAACATATTTTTGTTATAGTAAATATTTCCACAGTCAATTTAAATACATTCATATATGTTACACCGCATGTTCAAAGAACTGTTAAAAAATGTGTTTTAAGGGAACATACAGATTTACATCTGAAACTCTGAGGAATTCAAAATAAAGATGTGTGAGAAATTTGATATGTATTATAAACCAGCATTAACAAATAGTGTTTTTAACTAGACATTACATCTTCTCTGGCAGTCAGCAATGTCAAGATGGAATGGACATCCAGTATTTCAGGAACTTTTACAGTCTCCATAATGGGTTGACTAGATGATCAATGCTACTATAGACAGTATTTAAGTTATAGTGTGAAGTTTTACAGTGTTGTTTGTAATGTGCATGCCTGTCAAGTTATTGAATACAAATTGGTCCAACACTATGCATGTACTTATGCAGTCAAGCCATAGTCCTACATGTTTTGGTGGCCGCCACCAAAACGTGTCGGAATATAGCTTGCTGTTATAAATATGTGCATAATGTTGTACCAACCTGTAGACACTACAGTGTGAAGATTCAAGCCTTCTGGGATGTCATGCCATGTTGCATTCTAAATAGCCGGTCGGTAACTTTTTAGCGGTTGACACAGTGTAACATCCCAAAAGATTATTCATCAGCACCATTGTGAGAACCTCAAATCTTGGAAATTACACTTTGTTCATCAGTATCCCTCCAGTACACTGGAAAAAATGTGTTCCTTTTTGACATGGCTTACTACTCTTGAAGAATTAATTGCATTTACTGATTATGAACACTTCGTATCCAGTATAGAGTATCTGTTTGTGGTAAACAGTGGAATAATTCTTGTTCATGTTTTATTTGTGATATCAATTGTACTATTTAAAATTCCTGCAAATGACCTTATGTTTAAATTAGCTCACAGACAAGGTTGATGCTTGATGCAGTGCATAGACTGTCTCAGGGTTGGTGACCTTTACATAACTGTTTCATTTTATAATTATATGTGTGAGCACATGGCTTATATGTGAAAGAAAGTGAGTTCTGTAAATCCCCATAATATTTTTTATGTTTTCATTATCTTTTTATTTATGGTGAATATAGCAATGCTGTTTGTAGCTCATACCAAATTGGTTTGAATCGTAAGATGATTAATGAATAATGACTAATTGGAAGGGTATGTTTGTGTCCTAATTGGGTTGGTTTCTTTACATTTAGCTGGAGGGATGAAGGAAGGTCAAAACCGTCAGTTAAAACAGCAACTGTCATGACAAAGGCTGTTTCCTTGTAATATGGGGAAGAAATACTACCCTCTTGAGGGTGGTGTTGAGGTCTTTCTCTGTCTCCTGTCTTGTAAGTTCAAAGTCACAATATGTTAATTTAAACAGCTTGTTTTCAAGTTATTTGATTCCAGTCCTGAAATTTGTGAAAGTGGTTATGATGCTGTGGTTGTTGAAAAGGATCTGTGTGCAACTGCATCCTGTACAAAAATATGTATTAAATGGGAATATTATTTTAATTGCATTTGCAGAACCATCTGCACCATGGGCTGTGTGTTGGACACAGTGGCTTTCATGAAGGTTTCTCTCCAAGTACTTTGATTGTACCCTATCAATTATAATTCCACCAATGCCCCATGCTCATGTTTCATTTATCTACCATCTCAGCAACTGACGGCATTGTTAAGTAAAACATGTTTCTTTCTTTTATTGAAGATGAAGATAACTTTATTACTTGGACATATGAAAGAACCAAAGGTATGGTTGTCCTTCTCTTAATTATGTTGACAGTCTAAAGGTAAGGCAACAGGCTTTGTATAAGTAAATACCATAGTGTCATCAGTAGTAACTTGTTAATAGAGAAACTAATTAAGATATTACTTTCTATCAGACATTCACTGCCAAAATGAGATATGTCATAAAGTTTAAGGAATTCAATGTATCCAGATGTGATGGCATGTTTTCAAAGTATACATCATCTGTAAGTATTCTCTTAGTAAATTAAAACTTTTGTGTGTAACTTTGTATTCTACATTTAAATTTATTTGCATTCTGATAGGTCTTTATGATTAGTGTATTTCTGTTTGTTGCGTTTTTTTGCCTTATGTTGTTATAGGTAACAGAGAGTGTAATGAGCAATCATATGGCAGTGTATACATGAATGATTGTAATATGATGGTTACCTTCAATAACAGTAAAGATTATGCCTTTACTGCACATCTGTGATAACGGAGATGTAGTATTCATGATTAATATCAGGTCATAAGTTACTATATGATATTGGACTTTGTAATTTTTCCCAACTTTTTAGGCATGTTCACAAAATTGCAAATGTGACTATTAGCTTTGTCATGTCTGTCTGTCTGTCCATCTGCACGGAATGACTTGGCTCCCACTGAATGCATTTTCACGAAATTTTATATTTGTGGATTTTTGGAAATTTGTAAGAAAATTCAAGTTTAATTAATATCTGACAAGTATATTGGGTAATTTACATTAAAACTTCTTGTATACATTAATGATAATATCTCGCTGAATTCTTCTGAGAATGAGAAATGTGTCAGACAAAAGTTCCAGAGAATTTCAAAACACACATCTTATGTTCAATAATTCTGTTCTGAAAATCATGCCATTTGTGAGATAATGTGGAAAAATGTGGTAGAACCAGACAGACCACAGATGAAAATATAATATGGTGCAGAAAAGATGCACTTTGCATGCTGGATGATTAAGGCAAGAATACAGACACACACAATATATAATACTTATTACTGTTAAAGTATTGTTAAAATACAAAGAATTTTGTAGCTTGAAAACTGTTGAAAGGTAACCCATTATTGCTTGTCTATGGAAGCAATGAACACTTCGTAATTGTTGACTACACCTATGCCAACAACAATCAACAGGGGCATATTGTTGCATTTTTATGGCAGCAGTGGTTACGCAAATGTGTTACATTGTTTCGGAAAGGGCTCTGCTTTAACGTGTTTAGGTGGAAAGGTTGTAGGAACTGGGATTACACAGTTGGTATAATAACTGGGCTGCAAGCTGAACAACTGAGCAGCTGTGGTTGAATTATGAGCAGGGGCAAGGGATTTTTCTCTTTTACAAAGCATGCAGGCCACCTCTAGGACATACCCAGCCTTTTATTCAATGGTTATCATAGGGGTCTCTTGCCCTGGCGTTAAAGCTTCAGGAGTGCAAAGATCACCAATCATCTTAATGTAGTGCCAAGATTAAGAGTAATTGGGGTTACACCTCAGTCACCCATATACCTTCATGGCATTCACTGGGATAACTTTACTTTAGAGATTTGAGTTTGGCACAGCATTGATATTGAGGATTCAGGTCTTCTTGGTTGTTACACTGAGTAGCAGTTTTGATTCCTGATGTTTCAAAGGAATATACCCTCTTCATTTTCAAGAGTTAAAATAGTCCTAGAAAAGTGACCCTGCTATTCAGTACAACAAGTCAGAAGACCTGAGTCTTCATCTTCATCTTTGCTTCGATGTGTTACAGATGTGGAAGAACTACTCTTGTTGGTTCAATAGGTAGGTCACCATGGTTCAGGGTATGAGAGTACCTCCTGTTGCCAAAATGTTGTGGCTTTTATTTAAAAGGTTAGGTGATTGACACATTCTAAAAGAGCCTTGAATGTTGTGTCATATAACACAAAGTCCAAAATGTGTCAGTTAACTTTTCATTCTTAGTTTGGGATTCAGGGAGGAGATTCATTTTCATTGTATGTTCTTTTGTGCTATGCAGGCTTCATCATAAACAACATAGAATTTTAGCATTGATAATAATGGTGTGCTGAATTGTGACTGGCAAGGAAACTATGCTTTTTCCCATATATGCTGGAGATCTCACTTCCAGAATCTTTTCAACACATTTTATTGGCATTTTATTATTATCCTTTACAAAGAGTGAAGGCAAATCAGTATAGGTGTGTCACATCCATGAAACTGATTTGGATTTCACCATTAAGCCGCTGGAGTCCATTACATGTTTGAAGTTTTTAATTTTATAAATATGTTAGTAATGTAGAGGTGCACAAATTTTATGAGTTTGAAAAAACACAAGTTTAACTATTGGAGCAGTAGTCAGAGAATCCATGAAGATAGTGTTTTAACCTTAGCTTTAACAGAAATGGTAATGATACTAACTGTATTAAATGCATAAACCAAAGTACCACAGAAATGAATTTTGTAAGTGCAGAAAATGAACAGAGCCTGGAATGTTACTGCAAGTCCCAAGGTGGAAAGTTCAAGGGGATCATTCATCCACTTCATACAAGCAACTTGCCTTCCACCGTACACTTCATCCCAAATATTATTTGGTAAGAACATGTATAAGTACTAAATAAATTTTTTGCAACTGTGCATTCATTATATTTTGAACAACAATAAACGGATCCAGATAAAAAGCTGTGCGTTTGCAAAGCAATATGCAATGGTACTAGGTAGGCAGACTGTATAAAAAACATAATAAGTGGCACTCTGTCTGTGGGTGATTCACAAATTTGCTGTTTATCGACACATTCTACAATTTCAAGACATTGCCAAGCAAATGCCTGATAGATTTTCACCAACCTGCTGTAACAGGTAGGCCCTGGGTTAACAATAACAGTGTTTATTGACACTACAGATGAAACACAACAGTAGTGAACACAGAACACTTCACCAGAATTTCAAGACCCACTCGACAGTTAATTCTGTACTCATACAATCAGTACTCCGGGCTCATAGCCCTGGCACCAGTCTCGAACACACACTGCTTCGCCGTGAGAAGAAGACTGTCCAATCGCATTTCTCGAGCCTCTGCATTATTCCTTGCAGCGCTAGATACCCCTAGAATGTTTTGTCCTCTCGTACGGAAAAGTTCTGGCAGCTTCGCGAGTCTTGACACTACTAGGAGCTGTTGCTCACGGTTACACTGTTCCCTCCTCAAGGCTACGCGTCCCGAGTAGCCACCAGGTATGAAGCCAGTATGTCCAGGTGGACGACTATCATCTTTGCCCTGGGAAGCCGTTGAATCCGGTATATGACGTTTATCCACATGGGCCTTACCAGCACGTTTGCAGCTTGGGTGACTTTCCTCTCTACCGGGGAAGGCGGTACAGCCACACTCAGTCGCCATCTTGAAAACCAACCGAGTTGGCCAGCTGGTTGTAGCGTGCCTTCATCCGGTCACCGGCCACTTTCAGGTGCTGCGCGGGCGAATTGGTGGATGTCTTGTAGCCGTTCGACAAGGTCGTCTGCCTAGTCTGTCGTCGACTGTTCCTTGTCTGGGGGAGCCCCGAACATCAGATCACAGGGCAGGCGAAGCTTCCGCCTGAACACCATATTGGCAGGGGTCAAACCGATGGTCTCTTGGGTTGATGCTAGGTAGAGGAGCAAGAAGATGGAGAGTCTCTCATCCCAGTCCCGTTGCTGAGGAAAGACCACCTTCCTCAGGTACTCGTCGATCGTCTTCCCGTATCGTTCCACCATTCCATTTAGTTGTGGGTGTAGGGGTGTTGTTTTAGTTTTGCTAGATTCTAGTCGCTCCAGGACGCCCTGCATTAGCCTGGATTCGAAGTTCCGGCCCTGGTCGCTGTGCAGCTCCATAGGGACGTCGAAGCGGCAGAAGTTGGCCACCAGGGCGTTTGCCACTGTCGATGCCTCTTGGATGGGGACGGCGTAAATTTTTGGCCACTTGGTGAAGCAGTCCATGGCGATTAGGAGATATCTGTTTCTCCTGTCACTCTCCCGGAAAGGTTCAGCCACGTTAACTGCAATCCTCTCGAAGTGTGCCCCGACGTTGGAGTGGTAAATCAGGCCCCGATTTCTAGTTCTTCTAGTAGGCACTGTTGCTCTCGGTTACAATACACACAAAACCGACGGTACCAAACACTGACTCGCTAACCGTCGGTGAAGGATACGGACAAATTGCATGAATGCAGCGGTGCGAATGAAAACCCTACCAAACCATAAAATGGGACATTCGGGCGTCCTGACAAAGGTTCTCCGAACCCCGGGATATTCCTTTTTAAAAACAGGACAGTCCCGGGGAAAAGGGGACGAATGGTGAACCTTAACACCCGTGTTTCTACAAACTTCGCACACGCACAATTGGCTAACAAATCTGCCGTACCGCCGAGGTGTTTCGGATGGTTGCTTATGTTCGTCAGCCCACTCGCACTGAGCTCTCTTTTTATCGTTTCATATGAAGTGTTTCAGATACATCGCGGTCCTCTGCATACACGCGCACACGTACGTAATGCTATGTTAGATTCGCTGCATCGTCATCGGAGCCGCCGAAAACGGGTTCGGGCCCCGGTGAGAGAATTGTTTGTCCCCCCCCCCTTCCGCCATGAAGGGCGGAACGGCTAAAAATATGCAACATATTTGGACCCCATCTCCCTTCCGGACCGCCGGGCTCCAGTAATATGTACCCCCCTCCCCTTCGGCGACACTGATCGTCACGCTGCTAAGCAAACTAGTGCTTTAGATGAATACCATATGAGTCAGGAGCAACACACCACCTGGCAAACACTGGCAAGTTCAGCCTCCGCCTGCCCCGCCATCGCCAACTTCATACTTGATATGGATCGGAGATTAGATGCTTAATATGTAACTTAACGTCTATGCCGACTGCGTGATTGGCGTTCTGCCATCCAGCATCCCTAGACGCGACTGACGTTAGATCCATGACTATTACCATGACGCCCATGATGCATGTCCATAACTGACAGGTAAGAAAAGACGTCACGTTCAATGACTTCTGGAAGTTTATCCGTGGAATGAAAGAAGAACTGGGGAATGCGGTCCGTGACATCATCACATTGATAAGGAACAAGCGCACAAACACCAGTACCCCCTCTCACACCCTGTGTACACTCTTTCGGTAAACTTACAGTAGGCTATGTTGCCGAACTGCCACTGCGCATGGGGCAGAATATTCCGCTAATATTTGCATTTAAAGATGTAATATAAATTGTCACGGCTATGCCCGATTATTGTTTAACATTAATTTAAGAAATGTCGTTCTAACGTAATGCTAAAATTACGACATTTTAGCGTCCCGGCGGAGGTTTGTCGAGACACCGTTCTGGAAAAATGCCGAGGAATGGCGGTCCTCTCCTGAAGTGAAAGCGCGCTAGGGTGTATGCACCTTCATCTAGTACCGAGGGTAAGAATGAGTGTGGCTATACCTTTGCTTCCTCTATATGCTTTAGTGCCATACACAAAGAAAACGCTTAACATTCCTTTTCCTTTAGTTTGCATGATGTTGCAATCACTTACATGTGCCATTATTTGTCGTATAACAATAACATGGCGCGTCCTCAACTTTTAGATGGAGCAGAAGGACTTTGGCTATGGATGGTACCTGCGAATATATCGAATAAGAAGATGTGAACAGTCGACTAGAGGTGGTCCTCCAACTTGGAGTTTGGGCGAGGGGCTAACAACTCCTCACCGTAAGAACGTAGCAAGTTTAAAGGCTGTTTACAGTGTCTCGGTCTTGGGCTCATCTTTTGAAACAAGTAACGGAAAAATCAACATGGGATTTGGAATGTGGAATGTTGCGAGTCTGTATGAATCCTAATCCGGAGGTCAGGTCCGCAACCTCCGGGTCAGGATTCGCCACTGCCGGGCCAGGGTCCCTAAAGCAGTTGCAAGATAATTGGGGAAATAGGCCTATACAGTATTTTAGAATTACTGGGAGAGCATGATGTCAGATGAGACGAGGCAGGCACTGAATGAGCAATGGAGTATTTTTTTTTTCGGAAAAGGAAATGAACATCGTCAAAGAGTGTCCCCCCCCCCATAATAGAACCATATCATCTCGAATCCCGCTGGGGCATGGATATCTGTCTCGTAAATGTTGTGTGTTGTCAGAGGTCTCTGTGAATGATCCATCGCTCTCCTAAAGGAGTCCTACCGAGTGTCGTGTGTCTGAGTGCTATCTCGAAATTTCAACCATGAGGCGGCCTAGGACTGCTACGCCACAAAAGAAAGAATAAAAATATCAGTTGTGAGAACAGGGTGCGTGAGTCATATTTAGTGCTGAGAGGTCGCTAGTGAGGTAGTCTCCTGAATTCATACGCATCCACTGAGAATAAAAAAGATAACTCAAAGGACAGTTTCTTTGACGAATGAGATCAGATATTCGATGGCTGAATATAGAAGAACTACAATTTTGCATGTTGTTTTGTATTGGTGTGTTATTTGGTTTCGCATGTTGTGGGAAGAACTTAGGCTGAAAGTTTTCGAGAATAGGATGCTGAGGAGGAATTTGAGCCACACAGGGACGACTTAACATTGGAGTGGAGGAACCTGCACAGTGAGGAGCGTCATGACACCAAATATTATCCGGGTGATCAAATCAAGAACAATGAGATCGGCGGGCATGTGGCACGTATGGGGGACAGGAGAGGCGCATACGAAGTTTTGTTGGGGAAATCGGAGGAAGAAAGACCGCTTGGAAGAACTAGGCATAGATGGACGACTGATGTTACAACGAATCTTAAAGAAATCAGTTGGGAGTGCATGGACTTGATTGATCTGACTAGGACAGGGACAGGTGGTGGGCTCGTGTAAATGAGGTAATGATTGAATTACTGCTAATTGTTTCGTACTATCGTTATATCTCGGTAGTCACAGAAAAGGCGGGGTTCAGACTGACGTGAAACTAAAGACCACAGATCAGGTCAAAAACATCTCTTACCAGTCGAGCGGAAGTTACGTAGCTCCCATCTGGAATCTTCTAGTATATGTGATATTAACGGTCATGTAATGACTTAGTCTGTACTGTCGTTCAATCGCCAGTTATCCCATAGGCATGACAGAGTTTGCTTCAGTTTATTGAAGTTTAAGTAAAGAACGTCTGGGATGTAACGCCTAGTCAATGACTTCCAGAGTTGTTACGGTCATATGGATACTCCGAAGGCTATTACTGAATGCAACATTCCGACGTTCACACTAAATATAAAATCCTCGTGGTTCGTAGAAATAGACTGAAATCGCCTAACAAAATACAGAAACGCATTCAACAAATGCACAGATACGTTAGATAAGGCCATTACTTCACCAGGCGTGCATTCCCGCCCTCCCCCAGATAAGTATCAGGGATCCAACATAAAATATATAGTAACAATATAGTACAATGGAATCTTGAACCCATATTGTTTTCATACGCATCATTTAAAGGAGGGAGTAACATTAACGTGTTTTAAAATATACATACTGTAAATATCACAAATATAAAATTCGCAATATATTTGTATTTATGTTGGTAGCGCAAACGAGACGCGACGAATCGAATTTTTTTCTTGCTGGTGCATATTAGAACGAGCGTTCTACTCATTCTACTAATTCTTAACGTTGGCGCGAGATGGGCGTGAGTGGTAATTAACGCCCCAGCAGGTTTACGCGTTATGTTGAATCACAGTACCCAATGACTATGAGACTGGGTGCGCCGTACAGCTAATACGGACGTTTTGAGTAAGAGAAAATCTCTTGCCCCTGCCAGAACTGAGGTCCGCATCGTCCATCCCGCAGTTCTGTCTCTTCGCATCGTCCTCTAATTGGGTAATGCACACCCTATGTCTTCCGTGGCCTAATACGTTCAGTCACATGCAAGAGCTAATCAAGAGTTTCTACAGCTGTGATCCCTGCTCGTCACTCTGTTTACCACGGATTACAGGTGTTTACAGAACTCGTTGATAATTTGGCGCGCGATGGTGTGCCCTAAATCCGTGTTGTGTGAAGTTGTACTTTATGTAATGTGCACCAGCTTGTAGCAGGCGGAGTATATTTTGCGTACCTACGTAACGACGGAAGGCATTGTGTTTTAAGCAGCGTAGGGGTTTGGAGAAACCAGCAGAAATGTCTCAGGTAATGTTAAAACACATGTATCTGTAAGCTTTAGTTCATATTTCATATTGTGTTACACATCGCTAGTGTTGGGGTTGACTTAAATACAGTTTCAGTCACTTGAGACAAATGATGTAATACAGACATTATTAATTCTTAATTGTAACACTGAGTGAAGGTACTTTTCTATATAATGTTCCCGAATTTCCGAAAGAGCATTGCTTATTCGAAGTGTCTAGGTTTCGCCCCCTCGTCGTAGTAAGAGCAACATGTTGACGAAGACGAGAATGGAACATCGGTGAAATGATATTGATGTAAAAACTGAGATTGACTTGAAATGTACTTAAAGATGCAGCTTGTACCACGCTGTAAACTCAGTCCGTTGCCGTTGTAATACACAATCTGTTATGTGTTCAACAGGGAAGTAATTGGTGCTTGTTCTGAGAACCATACAGAACACATAAATTGCGTTCGTGTCCATAGCATAGAATGTTTGAATATTAAACCTGGTGGTACATATAGTAACTACTAGGCTTTAAAAGGCCGACATGCAGGTCACTTACCTTAGACTTTAGGGTTGGGTTATGTTCAGCTGTGTTGATGATGTGGCACATATGGGGCTGTTAGATTTTAGTTTTAAACATTTGACACGCATTTTATAATATGAACAGTACAGAACATTTTACACCACACTTATGTTAAAGGTTAGGTTTAGGTGTTCAGTGTAGAGGTATTAATCTCTTAACTGTAACTCACGCACTGGATTTGTTCTATTGTTGGACTAGTGGGTGGGTGTAGCAATTTTAAGCACCTAACAAAGATGATATAATACAGTCTGACTTTGCCCATAATTGTAGGATGAAGAGTAGGATAGTAGACTTATTAACTTGATAATATTTTCTAAAATCTATTAGTTAATGTATAAAAGGATAATTTATTTATGGAATTCCAAAATATCCTTTCAGAAAGACAGCTTGGATTTAGAAAAGGTTTATCTGTGGACAAAAATCTGTCATAGACCAGGTGTGCACGTATTTTCCAAATGTCTAGGAGCCACCTTAAAATTCTACACACCAGAGAGGTGATATGAAATAAGTTCCATACTATGAACCCACAAACGTTAGGTGCCACCATAGAAAATTTAGTCACTCAGGCAACCTTGTGCCCTTATTTGTGCTGTTTGTTTGCTGTACTGATGAAACTCACAGTGACATAATTTGTGAACTTTCCAAACATTTTGTCTGTGTGCATCATAACATATTGTTATAAAAAATAAATTTGCATACCATTCAAAACCAAAATTGGGTAGTGGTTTGAATCCTACCTTAATGAGGGAAAACAAAAGAGTAGATATTATTTCTCCAGATTCAAATGGTAACACAAACTGGAACTGGGGCATTGTAACTTTAAAGTGTGAGAGGCTTTCGTACATGATCCCCTGCTTTTCCTTGTGTACAATAATGGTCTGCTTCCAGTGCTCCTTTCTCTGTCTAAATCTATGCCTTTTGCTGATGATACTAGTATCATTTTAGTGTGTGGTATCTTTTGGGACAAATTTTTGACTCAGTTAACACAACTAATTGTGTTAAAGAAGAAGAGTTATAATATTGTTTTTTTTTTTTTTACTTGCATTAAATTTTGGAAAAACAGGCTTCATGAAATTTGATACCAACAATAGTACATGTCTTTATGTAAGTGTGGGGTATGACAATAAAACAACTGAAGTAGCAGATACAGCTAAACTCCTTGGGCTGAAAATTGCTCCTAACTTTGGAGTGGGGAGGTCAGTGATGATGATGACAATGTTGGCGACATATTATCCCGAGCTTGGTTTGCCATGCTGTGCATTGAGAGTGGTCATATCATGCATGAAAACAGTACTTAAAAATTGGTATTCTTTGTGTGTTTCAATTTCATTATATATTAGTGAGTTACTTTTTTTTGGGGGGGGGGGGGGTTGAAAAAAAATCAAAAAGGTTTTTTTTTTCCAAACGGAAATTAAAAAGAAAAAGAGAAGATAAAACAAAAA